>Ga0182741_1000118_pt1 | contig 127264 bp, 128 predicted proteins | sample eDN5th37CBELigOP_FD_128874 | JGI IMG/M metagenome (GOLD analysis project Ga0182741, IMG submission 128874) | Enriched Organic Plus compost microbial communities from Emeryville, California, USA - eDNA 5th pass 37_C BE-Lig OP (version 2) (version 2) ...
CACCACCACCATCGCCTCGGTGCGTGGCCCGCGGGAGGTGTCGGGGTCCACGCCGTGGGCCTGGCGCAACAACTCGACCAGCGCGAGGGCGCGCAGCGTCGCCCGCGGCGGGACCGGCTGGTCCGGGAAGCGTTCCTGTTCGCGCTGGTAGCGCAGGTGGAGCTCATCCGCGCGGGCCTCGATGACCTCCCGGGCGAACAGGGCGTGCTCACCCACCAACTCACCCCGCAGCAGGCAGAACCCATCCGTTGGTGACAGGGTCAGCCGATTGCGGGCCAGGTCCCCCGCGGGGTCGTGGGTGCCGTCGGGATCCAACACCCGGGCCACCGCTCGCACGTCCTCAGCCCACCGAGCGAACGCCGTGCGCCCCGCCGCGTCGATCAACTGAGGTGCCACCACAGCAAGCGCCTCCGCGTTGCGGTCGTTCACGACCTCCGCGAACACCGCCGCGTGCTCCCACCCGATCCGCCCGGAGCTCAGGGCATCGTCGACCACGCGCAGGTGCTCCTCGAGGGTGCGGGCCACCGCCAACCGACGACGCGCCACCCCCTGGGGCAGGCGGGCGCGGTGGGCGAGCCACTTCGAGGTCGCCAACCCCGAGGACCGTGTGCCCTTCACCTCATGCAGCGCACCGAGCGCGTGACCGACCGCGGCATCCAGCGACCGGCGCATCCCCTCCAACGCCAACACCACCGACCCGAGCTCGTCCGCGTGGAGGCGGGAGACGTCCAAGTGCGCCAGCGCCCCCAGCGACTCACCCGCCGCCTCGCACAACACCCCGACCAACTCCGAGAGCTGGTGGGCGCCCGACCCGCCCGGCTGACCCCTCCCCTGGCCCTTCCCGTCCCGCTCGAACATGCACCCACACCCTACGAACGGGGTGTGACAGCGAACCCGGACCGCGGGCGTAGCGTGCCGGGCGATGGGCACGTGGGAACCGGGGCCGGGTGTGATCGAGCTGCCGGACGGGCGACGCCTGCGGGGCCGGGGCCTCCGGCGACGTGGGCTCGAACGGCATGCCCTCGAACGGCGTGGCCGCGTGCAGGGCGCCAACGGTCCGGATCCGGAGTTCGGGGTGTACCTGCTCGGTCGTCGGCCGGACGGCATCGAATGGCCGCACCGCTGGGTGCGGTGGCCCGACTTCCGCACGCCTGCCGACACCGACGACGCGGTCGCGGCGCTGCGTGAGGCGCACGAGCGCGCTGCACGCCTGCGGGTCGAGGTCGCCTGCGGAGGCGGCATCGGACGGACCGGCACCGCGCTCGCGCTGATCGCCACGTTCGCCGGCGTGGCACCCGCGGACGCGGTCGGCTGGGTCCGCCGCCACTACCACCGGCGCGCGGTCGAGACGCCGTGGCAGCGGCGGTGGGTCGAGCGCACCGCCACCCGCGGCTGAGCCCGGCGGTTCAGAGCCCGTCGACGAGGTCGATCACCGCCACGCTCGGCGGCACCCCGAGCCGCAGCTGGGGTGCGGCGCCCCGTTCCATGCCGACACCGGTCGAGACGTAGATGCGGTTGCCGTCCACCTCGTGCAGCCCGCCCGCGCCGACGTGGCGCGGCACCGACGACAGGGTGACGAGCGGTCCGATCAGGGGCAGTGCGAGCTGCCCGCCGTGGGTGTGTCCCGCCACGGTGAGGTCGACGCCGGAGGACGGTGGCAGGTCGAGCACCGTGTCGGGCCGGTGCGAGACGAGGATCGTGACCTCCTCCGCGCCCGCCGCGGCGACCAGATCGCGGCGCACCTGCGCCGCGGCAGGGCTGGAGTGGTCCTTGCGCGTCCCGCCGATGACCAGCCTCCGGTCCCCGATCCGCACCCGGTGGACCCGGTCGTCCAGGACCTCGACACCGGTGCCCGGCAGGAGCACGTCGATCCGGTCCCCCCGATCCACGTCGCCCTCGACGAAGTAGACCCCACCCGGCGCGTCGAGCGAGCGCAGCAGCTCGCGGATGGCGGGCGCCTCCTCCCGCAGCTGCTCGGCGGTTCCCTGGAACAGGTCGCCCGGGATGAGGATCACGTCGGGGCGCGCCTCCTGCACGGCCCGCACGGCGGCCCGCTCGTGCTCGCCGACACCGGTGGTCTGGAGGTCCGACAGGATCGCGATCCGCACCGGATCGTCACCCGCCCGCTCCTGCGGGAGGTGCACGCGCTCGTGGTCGACGACGAGGCGGTACGGGGCGACGTGGGTCGCGTACACCCCGACCGGGACCGGCACGAGCATGACCGCACCGGCCACGACCGCCGCGGTGCTCGCCCTCGCCGCGACGCGGCCGCCCAGCACGGCTGCGCCGATGATCGGCACGGTCACCACCACGGCGAGGTAGAGCAGGTGCGCGACCCCGAACGGCCCGATCCCGGACGCGACCGCGACGACGAGGCCCGCGCCCACGAGCGCTCCGGACACGACCAGCGCCCGCAGCACCGCGGACAGGTCGGCACGCTGCCGGCGCGCGGCGCGCACCACCACCGCCGCTCCTGCCCCTCCCGCCGCGAGGGTGAGCACCGTCATCTGGATCGTCAGGTCCCGCACAGCTCCCTCGTGGGGGCAGCTCCCTCGTGGGGAGCATGGTTGCCCATCGGGTCGGCCTCCGCCACCGGAGGGAGGAATTCCAGCGGGCGCCCGTACGCTGGGATCAGTGCGTGCCGTCGCTCCGGGGCGGCGCGCCTCCCACCAGATCGATCGGAGACCCCATGCTGCGCTCCCCACGACGCCTGCTCTCCCGGGTCGTCGCACCGTTCCTCGTCGCCTCCGTCGCGCTCGCCGGCTGCGCGGGATCGGGCGAGGAGACCATCCGCTCGACGAGCGAGACCCGTCCCGACCGCACCGAGAACGGCACCGAGGCGACCACCCCGGATCCCGCCGCCGTCGTGCGCGAGGCGGCCAAGGCTCCCTCCGAGCAGGGCTCCATGACCATGGAGATGGTCATGGAGGTCGACGGCCGCACCATCATGTCGATGCGCGGCACCATGACCGCGGACGGCCGCAACGGCGACCTCACGACGTCGATGGAGGGCATGCCGGGCGGCGAGATGCGCATGCTCGTGGTCGACGGCGTCCATTACTACGCGTTCCCCAGCCTCCCGGCGGGCAAGGAGTGGGTCTCGATGTCGCCCGAGGAGCTGGTCGACGCGACGGGGGTGGACCCCTCCGCGGCGCCGGGGGTGGACGGCGCGAGCGTGCTCGAGATGCTCTCCGCGGTCGCGGACGACGTCGAGGAGCTCGGCACCGACGAGCTGTTCGGGGTGCCGGTGACCGGCTACCGGGCGCACGTGTCCGCGGAGTCGGTGATCGGCCAGGCACTGGGGTCCGGGCTGTACACCGAGGAGCTGGCGGACGAGATGGCGGGCACCCTGCCGGACACCTACGCCATCGACGTCTGGCTCGACCACGACGGGCTCCCCCGCCGCCAGACGTGGTCGCTGGACCTCGCCCTCCCGGGCCAGGGCAACACCACCGTCGACTACCGCATGGACTTCCCGTCCTGGGGTGACCCGGTCGAGGTCACCGCGCCGTCACCCGACGTGGTGATCTCGATGGAGGACGTGATGACCGGCGGCGGCGCCCTCAGCCGGGACTGACCGCCGCGTCAGTCGACGAAGCGGAAGCTGCGGTCGTAGCTCCCGTAGTCGAGGCTGGTCACGCCGTTCGCCGTGCTCCCGGCGTACTCGTCCTGCCCGTCGACCAGCTCGAAGGTCACCTCGCCGCCGTCGGCGAGGGTGACGAGGCCGGCGTGCAGCGCGGCGGTGCAGATGGAGGAGTCCGCGGTGTACACGTCGGTGCCCCAGACGGCGCCGATCTCGCCGTCGCCCTCGCACTCCACGGAGAAGGTCGTCGCCTCCCGGCCGTCGTAGAACGCTGCGGCCCGATCCCACCCGATCGCGGCGGTGACCTCGAGCGACCCGGCGTCCGGGAACGTGAAGCTGCCGGCGTAGGGGCCGTAGTCCTGAGTGGTCACGCCGTGGTGCTCGGAGCCCACGTACTCCTCCGCGCCCTCGGCGATCTCGATGGTGACCTCGCCGCCCTCCTCGACCGTGATGAGCCCGACGTGCACCGCGGCGGTGCAGATCGACGAGTCGTCGGTGTAGGTGTTGGAGCCCCACACCGTGCCCAGCCGGCCGCCGGGCGGGCACTCGATGTCGAACCGCTCCCCGACCCGGTCGCGGAGCTCCGACGCGTTGCGCGCCCACGGGTCCCGGCCGCCGGCGCCGGCGTCGCCGCCGGCCTCCTCGGGCGCCTCGGTGGTCGTGGTGGAGGACGTCATCGTGCCCTCCGGCTCGTCGTCGCCCCCGCAGGCCGCGACGAGCGCGAGGAGGGGCAGGACCAGCAGCAGCGCGGTGCGTGCGCGTCGGGCGGGCATGGGACGACCTCCGTTGCTCGGGGGGTTGGGAGCCCGGAGCGTACCCAGCCGCGCGCGGCGCGCGGATGACCCGTCAGCTGGCGGCGGCCACCGGCGACGACGTCCGGTCGAGGTCGGCGGGAGAGGTGTCGACCAGCCCCGGCGGCAGCCGGCGGAACTGCTCGGCCAGCTCCGGCAGGAAGGCGCGGTAGGCGCTGGTGCGGCGCCAGAACATGGCGATCTGGCGGCGCGGCACCGGTTCCTCGAAGCGGATCAGCCGGATGTCGTCGGAGGTCGCCACGGGCGGGCGCACCGCCAGCTCGGGGAGGAGGGTCACGCCGACCCCCGCCGCCACCATCTGGCGGAGCGTCTCGAGGCTCGTGGCGCGGAACCCGCTGCGCTCGGAGGCACCGGAGAGCTGGCACACCGCGAGCGCCTGGTCCCGCAGGCAGTGGCCGTCCTCGAGCAGGAGGACGGTCTCGCCGGCGAGCACGGACGTCGGTGCGCGTCCCTCGGTGTCGGCGAGGCGGTGCCGGCGCGGCACCGCGAGCAGGAAGTCCTCCTGGAACAGCGGCTCCTGGTGCAGCTGCTCCTCGTGGACGGGCAGCGCGAGCACGCCTGCGTCGAGCTCACCGCCGCGCAGCCGGCGCAGCACCTCCTCGGTCTTCTCCTCGACGAGCAGCAGCTCGAGGTCGGGGAACCGGGCGTGCACGTTCGGCACGACGTGCGGGAGCAGGTACGGCGCGAGGGTCGGGAAGATGCCGACCTTCAGGCTGCCCGCCTCGGGATCCCGGGACTGCTGGGCGATGCGGGTGATGCTGTCGGCCTCGTTGAGCACGACCCGTGCCCGCTCCACGACGCGGGCGCCGACCTCGGTGAGCACCATCCCGCGGGGGTTGCGCTCGATCAGCTCGACCCCGAGCTCCCGCTCGAGCTTTCGGATCTGGGTCGACAGGGTCGGCTGGCTCACGTAGCAGGCGTCAGCCGCCCGGCCGAAGTGGCCGTGGTCGGCGAGTGCGACCAGGTAGCGGAGATCTCGCAGGTTCATCGGTGACCTCCGGGTGTCGGGGGCGGCCACGCACGGGGTGCGTGGCCGCCCCGTCGACGACGGTCAGGTGAGTGCGGGCTCCTTCTGCTCCGCCTCCTCCGCGGGTGCGGAGGTGCGGATCAGGTGGTCGAAGGCCGACAGCGCGGCGGTCGACCCGGCCCCCATCGCGATCACGATCTGCTTGTAGGGCACCGTGGTGCAGTCGCCGGCGGCGAACACACCCGGCACGGAGGTCTCGCCGCGGTCGTCGATGACGACCTCGCCCCGGGGCGACAGCTCGACCGTGCCGGCCAGCCACTCCGTGTTGGGCAGCAGGCCGATCTGGACGAACACGCCGTCGAGGTCGAGGCGGTGCACCTCGCCGCTCGTGCGGTCCTCGTAGGTGAGGCCGACGACCTTCTCACCGTCGCCGAGCACCTCGGTGGTGCGGGCGCTCACGATGATGTCCACGTTCGGCAGGCTGCGGAGCTTGCGCTGCAGGACGTCGTCGGCCCGCAGCTGGTCGTCGAACTCGATCAGCGTCACGTGGGCGACGACGCCGGCGAGGTCGATCGCCGCCTCGACGCCCGAGTTGCCGCCGCCGATCACCGCGACGCGCTTGCCCTTGAACAGCGGGCCGTCGCAGTGCGGGCAGTAGGTCACGCCCTTGGTGCGGTACTCCTCCTCACCGGGCACGCCCATCTGGCGCCAGCGGGCGCCGGTGGAGATCACCACCGAGCGGGCCTTGAGGGTGGCGCCGCTCTCGAGCTCGACGTGGTGGAAGCCGTCGTCGGTCTCGGCGGCGGGCACCAGGCGCGTGGCCTTCTGCAGGTGCATGACGTCGACGTCGTACTCCTTGACGTGCTGCTCCAGCGCGGCGGCCAGCTTCGGGCCCTCGGTGTAGGGCACCGAGATGAAGTTCTCGATCGACATCGTGTCGAGCACCTGGCCGCCGAAGCGCTCCGCGGCGACGCCGGTGCGGATGCCCTTGCGTGCCGCGTAGATGGCGGCCGACGCGCCGGCGGGACCGCCTCCCACGACGAGCACGTCGTAGGGGTCCTCGGCGTCCAGGCGAGCCGCCTCGCGCTCCGCGGCGCCGGTGTCGAGCTTCGCGACGATCTCCTCGAGCGTCATGCGGCCCTGCGCGAACGGCTCGCCGTTGAGGAAGACGTTCGGCACGGACATCACGCCACGCTCGTCGACCTCGTCCTGGAACAGCGCGCCGTCGATCGCCACGTGGGTGATCCGCGGGTTGATCACGCTCATCAGATTGAGCGCCTGCACGACGTCGGGGCAGTTCTGGCAGGACAGCGACAGGTAGGTCTCGAAGTGGTACTCGCCCTCGAGGTTGCGGACCTGCTCGAGCAGCTCCTCGGAGGCGTTGGAGGGGTGCCCGCCGACGTGCAGCAGTGCGAGCACCAGGGAGGTGAACTCGTGCCCCATCGGGATGCCGGCGAAGCGGACGCTGACGTCGGTACCGACCCGGTCGATCGAGAACGACGGGCGTCGCTCGTCGTCGTCACGGCGGGTCACGGTGATCCGCTCCGACAGCGCGGCGATCTCCTCGAGGAGCTCCATCAGCTCGGCGGACTTGGGGCCGTCGTCGAGGGAGGCGACGAGCTCGATAGGGTGCTGGATCTTCTGGAGGTGGGTCTTCAGCTGTTCGGTGAGGTTGGCATCGAGCATCGGTGCGTCTCCTGGGTACTGCGGGCGGTCAGGCGTCGGGGGGTCTCGGTGGGCCGCTCGGGGTGCGGGGTGGCGGGGGCCCGCTCGGGCCCCCGCCACGGGATCGGTCGGGGTCGGTCAGATCTTGCCGACGAGGTCCAGCGACGGGGACAGGGTCTCCGCGCCCTCCTCCCAGTTGGCCGGGCAGACCTCGCCAGGGTGCTCACGCACGTACTGGGCTGCACGGACCTTGCGGAGCAGCTCGGTGGCGTTCCGGCCGATGCCCTCGGCGGTGATCTCCATGAACTGGATCACGCCGTCGGGGTCGATGAGGAAGGTGCCACGGTCCGCGAGGCCCTGGCCCTCGCGCAGCACCTCGAAGTTGGTGCTGATCTCGAGGGTCGGGTCACCGATCATCGGGTACTGGATCTTGCCGATGGTCTCGGACGTGTCGTGCCAGGCCTTGTGGGTGAAGTGGGTGTCGGTCGACACCGAGTACACCTCGACACCGAGCTTCTTGAACTCCTCGTAGTGGTCGGCCATGTCGCCGAGCTCGGTGGGGCACACGAAGGTGAAGTCGGCCGGGTAGAAGAACAGCACCGACCACTTCCCCTTGAGGTCGCCGTCGGTCACGGTGATGAACTCACCGTTGTGGTACGCCGTCGCGCTGAACGGCTTGACCTCGGTGTTGATCAGGCTCATGTCTGCACCTCTGGAGGTAGATGGTTGAGGGAACGCCGCCCACCATAGGGACGGTAGATCGATAGGGCCAATCGATTGGTTTGATCAATAGGATAGTCGGCGCCTATCGACAGCGGAAGGCCTCGCAGCGCGGTCCCCCGCCGATCTGAAGGGTCGTTCAGGCGTCGAACCGCGGGCGTAGCCTGCGGCCGTGCCTCTCGACGGACCCGCCGGCGGCGAGCCGGCGTGCGCGCTGCACCTCGTCGACGACGAGTCCGGAACGCTCGACGAGCGCTCCTCCGTCGTGGAGCTGGTCCCCACCGCCCCGTACCGCCTGGACCTCACCGCGTGGGTGCTGCGCCGGCGCGACGGCAACGTGGTCGACCGGTGGGAACCGGAGGGGCAGCGGTACGAGCGCGTGGTCGTGACCGACTCGGGCCCCCTCGACGTGTCGGTGGTGCAGGTGGGGCCACCCGAGGAGCCGGTGCTGCGAGCACGCCTGCGCGGCCCCGGAGCCTCCCTGCTCCGCACGAGGCACCAGGTCGGGACCACCCTGGCGCGGTCGCTCGGCATGGAGGCCGACCTGACCGGGTTCGTGGAGCTCGCCGGGCACGACCCGAGGCTGGGCCGCCTCGTCGAGCGCTTCCGCGGCGTGCGCCCTCCGAGGTTCCACACGTGGACCGAGGCGCTCACGGCGGCGGTGTCGTGCCAGCAGCTCAGCCTCGCGGTCGGCATCACCCTGCTGAACCGGCTGGCGGAGCGCTACGGCGAGCGGTCGCTCGCGGGCCACGTGTCGTTCCCGACCGCCGAGGCGCTCGCCGCGGCGTCGCCTGACGACCTGCGGGCGATGGGCTACAGCCACCGCAAGGCCGAGGTGATCACCGAGCTCGCCCGGCAGCTCGCGGACGGCGAGCTCGACCTGGACCCGCTCGGGTCGGCCGACGACCACGAGGTGCTCGCCGAGCTGTGCCGGCTGCGCGGCATCGGCCGCTGGTCCGCCGAGTACGTGATGCTGCGCGGCATGGGCCGCGTGCACGTGTTCCCCGGCGACGACGTCGGCGCGCAGAACAAGCTGCGTCACCTGCTCGGCATCGAGGGTCCGCTCGACCACGCGACGACCCGGGAGCTCCTCGAGCAGTGGCACCCGTTCGCGGGGCTCATCTACTTCCACCTGCTGCTCGACGGCCTCGCGGACGCGGGGCTCGTCACACCGTCGGGGTAGGTCCCCAGCAGCGGGGCACCGCCGGGGTCCCCGGCCGGGATCTCCGCCTAACGTGGGACCGCCGAACCCGAGTGAAGGACCCGCACATGAACCAGGAGCGAGTGATCGATCTGTCGATCCATGCGCCGACCACGCCCCACGAGGTCTGGGACGCGATCGCGACGGGTCCCGGCATCAGCTCGTGGTTCGTGCCGACCGAGATCGACGGGCGCGTCGGCGGTGACGTCAGGATGCACTTCGAGGCGTTCGGCGACGCCACGGCCCGGGTCATCGAGTGGGACCCGCCGAACCGGCTGGCCTACCGCACCGTCGACGAGTCGGGCGGCGGCCTCACCAACGAGTGGACCGTGGAGCCGACCGAGACGGACCTCAGCACCGTGCGGCTCCGGGTCAGCGGGTTCACCGAGGACCAGGACGAGGACTTCGAGGGCCTCTCCGGCGGCTGGCCGATCTTCCTCGGCAACCTGCGGCTCCACCTCGCGCACTTCCGCGGCGCCGAGGCCCGCTCGATCACCCCGACCGTGTTCCTCCCCGGGGGCCACGACGAGGCGTGGGCGAACCTGTGCGACTCGCTCGGCATCCCCGTCGACCTCAGCCCCGCCGCCCACCTCGCCACCACGGGCGAGGGCGTACCGATGCTGAGCGGCACGGTCGAGGACACGATCTTCATCCCGAACAAGGTGTCGGCGTACATCCTCCTGATGGACGCGCCGGCGGAGGGCACCGCGTTCATCGCCGCGGAGGGCGACGGCGAGCAGGTGGGGTGCAGCGTGTGGCTCTACCTGTACGACGTCGACTCCGACGAGGTCGACGACCGCTGGACCCCCTACCTCACCGAGCGCTGGCCGGGCGCCTGACCGCCCCCTGCGCCGGGGGCTACTTCACCGAGCCGGCCAGCACGCCCTGCACGAAGTAGCGCTGGAACGCGAAGAACACGACCAGCGGCACGAGCATCGACAGGAACGCGCCCGGCGCGATGACGTCCAGGTTGGAGCCGAACTGACGCGTCTGCTCCCGGATCGCGATGGTGAGCGGCGCGGACTCGGGGCGGGCGAACACCAACGCCACGAGCATGTCGTTCCACACCCACAGGAACTGGAAGATCGCGAGGGAGGCGATCGCCGGCAGCCCGAGCGGGAGGATCACCCTCAGGAAGATCGTCGCCTCGCTGGCCCCGTCCATCCGTGCCGCCTCGAGCAGGTCGCGGGGGATCCCGACGAAGAAGTTCCGCAACAGGAAGATGGCGAACGGCAGGCCGAACGCCACGTGGAACAGGACGACGCCGAGGATGTCGCCGTAGATCCCGATGTTGCCGTACATCCGGGCCACGGGGATGAGGGCCACCTGGATCGGCACCACGAGCAACGCCACCACGACGAGGAACGCGGCGTCCCGCCCCGGGAAGTCGACCCAGGCGAACGCGTACGCGGCGAACGCCGCGATGAGCACGACGAGCACGGTGGAGGGGACCGTGATGAGGACCGTGTTCCAGAAGGACTGCACGATGCGGTCGTTCTGGAGCAGCTCCCGGTAGTTGTCGATGGTCAGCTGGGTGGGCTCGGTGAGCACCGTCCACCACCCCGTCGTGTTGATGTCGGACGGCTCGCGCAGCGACGACACGGCGAGGCCGAGGGCGGGCACGAGCCAGAGGAGCCCGACCACGGTGAGCACCGCCCCGACCAACCCGCGCGACACGCGGTCGCCGATCGACGCGAGCACGCCCCCGCGGCGGGTGCCCTCCGCAGGGGCGGGGCGCGGCGCCGCGCGCCCTTCGCCCGACGCCACCGGTTCCGACCGCGCGGTGGTGCTCACCGGTTCTCGCTCCTGAATCGACGGATGTTGAACGCCATCGCCGGGATGACGAGCAGGAACAGGATCACGCCGAGGGCGCTGCCAAGTCCCTGGTCGCGGCCCCCGCCGAACGAGACCCGCCACATCTCGAGCGCGAGCACGTTCGCGTCGTACTGGGTCGACCCCGGCGGGATCACGAGCACGAGGTCGAACACCTTCAGCACGTTGATCATCAGCGTGACCACGACGACGAGGAGCACCGGCGCGAGCAGCGGCACCGTCACCCGGCGGAAGACCTGCCACTCGGTCGCGCCGTCGACCCGGGCCGCCTCGAGGGCGTCGCGGGGGATGGCGGCGAGCCCCGCCCCGATCACGACCATCGCGAACCCCGCCCAGATCCACACGTAGGCGCCGATGATCGACGGGGTCACGAGGCTCGGCCCGAGCCAGCTCAGGCCGCGGAACGGCTCGCGGAACGCGTTGCCCGCCAACCGCAGCTCGACCGGACCGTCGACCTCGAGCTCGAAGGCACCGTCGTCGCCGGTCTCGGCGGTCGCGACGACCTCCCCGTCGCGCAGCGCCTCGACCTCGATCCCGGGCAGCCCTCGCTCCCCCTCGTCGACGACCCCGGCCTCGCCGCCACCGCCGCGGGCGAAGTCCAGCCACACGGTGCCGGTGAGCGCGCCGTCGACCGGACCCGGCGTCGCCGCCTCCGTCGCGTCGTCGGGCAGCTGGTCCGGGGGGATGCCGATCAGCGCCAGCCGGGCCACGTCGCCCGGCGCGTACTCACCCGCCGAGCGGAACCCGTGGCGGATGGGTTGCAGCTCCGCGTCGTCCCGCGCCCGGATCCCCGAGTACTCGCCGCCCCCGCGGACGACGTCGGTGACGGAGGTCAGCACGGCGTTCGCGACCCCCCGCTCGGGCGCCTCCTCGTAGACCAGCCGGAAGATGACCCCCGCGGCGAGGAAGGAGATCGCCATGGGCATGAACACGATCAGCTTGAACGCCGTCGCCCACCTGACCCGTTCGGTGAGCACCGCGAAGACGAGCCCGATCGTCGCCACGACGATCGGGGCGACGACGACCCAGATCACGTTGTTGCGCAGCGCGTGCCGCGTGCGCTGCGACCCGAGCGCGTCCGCGTAGTTGTCCAGGCCGACGAAGCCGTCCCCGCTGCGGTCGAAGAGGCTGCGGACCACCGTCGCCACGATCGGGTACACGACCAGCGCCCCGAGCAGCAGCAGGGCGGGCAGGAGGAACCACAACGCGACGCGCAGCTCCGCTCCCCGGCCACCACCGCGGCGGCGCGCCGGCGGGGTCTCCACCGTGGTGGGCCCGCCGCCGGTCGCGACCCCCGCGTCGGTGACCTCGCTGCTCAACGGTCAGCTCCCTCAGCCGTACGCCTGTGCGGCGGCGGCCTCGAGGCGCTCCGCGGTCGCCTGCGGGTCACTGGGGTCCCGCAGGAAGTCCTGCAGCACCTGCCACATGCCCTGGGCCGGGGTGCCACCGAAGGCGGAGGGCACCAGGTCCGAGAGGTCGAAGCGGAAGGTCTCCGCCTCGACGAGCGCCTCGGCGGAGCGCCGCGTGATGTCGTCGGGGTACAGGGAGGTGTCGACGTTCTGGTTGGGCGAGGTGAACCCGCCGATCTCGGCCCAGATCTCCGCCGCCTCCGGGGTGGCGAGGAACCGGATCAGCTCGGCGGCCGCCTCGCTCTCGGTGAGCAGCACCGCGACGTCGCCGCCGCCGACGACCATCGGCTCGGAGCCGTCCACCGACGGGAAGTCGAAGAAGTCGGCGTCCTCGCCGACCACCGCGTCCGTCTCGTCGGTGATCACCCCGGCGACGAAGTCGCCCTCGAAGACCATCGCCGCGTCACCCCGGAACACGGTCGTCACCGACTCGGGGAAGCTCATCCCGTTCGACTCGGGGTGCACCACGTCCGGCGCCGACCAGAGCTCCTGGAGGTGCGTCAGCGCGGTCAGGACCGACTCGTCGGTCCATGGGATCTCGTGGGCGACCAGCTGGTCGTACTTCTCCGGACCGGCGACCCGCAGGTAGACGTTCTCGAACCAGTCGGTCAGCGTCCAGCCGTCCCCGCCGGCCACCGCGAGCGGCGTGACGCCGGACTCGGCGATCGTCGTCGCGACCTCCTGCAGGTCATCCCACGTCTCCGGCGGCTCGACGCCGGCCTGCTCGAACGCCTCGGGCCGGTACCAGAAGGTGGACTTGTTGGCGGCCTTGAACCAGACGCCGTAGAGCGTGTCGTCCACCGAGCCCAGGGTGCGCCAGTCCTCGGAGTAGTGCTCGTCGACCTCGCTGCCCGCGATCTCCTCGATCGGCTGGAGCGCCCCGTCGGCGACCAGGTCGCTCATCAGCCCCGGCTGCGGCAGCACGGCGACGTCCGGCGGGTCCCCGCCCTCGAGGCGGTTGCCGATCACCGTCGCGATGTCGTCGCCGGTGGAGGTGAACGTCACCTCGGCGCCCGTGCGGTCGGTGAACTCGGCGAGCACGGCCTCGAACGCCTCCTGCTCGGCCCCGCTCCACACCGCGGCGACCTCGATCGTCTCCCCGGCGAAGTCGCCTCCTCCGCCGCCACCGCCGTCACCGTCGCCACCGCCCGTGTCGTCCCCGTCGTCGCCGCAGCCGGCTGCGACGAGGGCGAGCACGGCGAGCAGGCCGAGCAACCGCCACCAACGACGCCCCGTCCGGTCACCCAACCTCGTGCTCATGGTGTGCCTCCTTGTCGATGCACTCTGTCGATGCACTCTGTCGATGCAGGTCGCGGGTCATGACCCGGCCGCCTCGCCGTCCCACACGGCGGCGCCGGTCTCGGGGTCGAAGACGTGCAGGCGGGTGGTGTCCACCGAGAGCCGGACCGGCGCGCCCTCCCGCGCCGCGGTGCGCGGGTTGAGCCGGGCGACGACCGGGCTGGTCCGCTCGTCGGTGCCCGCGCCGGGTGCCAGGTCCTCACCCACGTCCGCGGCCAGCTCCCTGGCGTCCTCGGTCAGGACCTGCGGGGTGTCGAGGCTGACGTGCACGAGGACGTCGGAGCCCATCGCCTCGACCAGCTCGGCGCGCAGCTCCAGCACGCTGTGGTGCGGACCCGGGTCCAGGTCGGCGTCCGAGATGTCCTCCGGGCGGATGCCGACCACGACGGTGCGCCGGTCGTAGGCGGCGATCGCCGGCCGGGCGTCGAGCAGCTCGGGGGCGAGCTCCAGCTTGTGGCTGCCGAGCGTGAGCACCCACGACGAGTCGCCCACCCGCTCGAGGTCCCCCTGCAACAGGTTCATCGCAGGGGAGCCGATGAACCCCCCGACGAACAGGTTGGTCGGGCGGTCGTAGAGCACCTGTGGGCTGTCGACCTGCTGGAGGACGCCCCGCTTCATCACCGCGACCCGGTCGCCGAGCGTCATGGCCTCGGTCTGGTCGTGGGTGACGTAGATCGTGGTGACGCCGAGGCGGTCCTGCAGCTTCGCGATCTCGGCCCGCATCTGCACCCGCAGCTTGGCGTCCAGGTTGGACAGCGGCTCGTCCATCAGGAACACCTGCGGCTCCCGGACGATCGCCCGGCCCATCGCGACGCGCTGGCGCTGGCCACCGGAGAGGTTCCGGGGCTTGCGGTCGAGCAGCTCGGACAGGCCGAGCACCTCCGCCGCCTCCTTCACGCGCCGCTCGATCTCGGCCTTGGGGACCTTCCGCAGCTTGAGGCCGAACCCGATGTTCGCCGCGACGTCGAGGTGGGGGTACAGCGCGTAGCTCTGGAACACCATCGCGACGTCGCGCTCCCTCGACGGCACCCGGCTGACCTCGCGGTCGCCGATGTAGATGTTCCCGGAGGTCACCTCCTCGAGTCCGGCGACCATCCGCAGCGCCGTGGTCTTGCCGCACCCGGAGGGGCCGACGAGCACCAGGAGCTCGCCGTCCGCGATGTCGAGGTCGAGGTCCGACACGGCCCTCGTCCCGTCCGGATAGACCTTCGAGATCGACTCGAGGCGTACTCCCGCCATGTCACCCCCTGGTCCTGTGTGCCTCCTTACCCACATGTGGATCGATGTGTGACAGATCACCACTCCCCCGGCGCGTCGGGGGTAGGTGCGGGGTCGTGGACACGGTCGAGCGGGCAGCGCGGTAGGGGTCGCGGCCGTGCGCGTCGTGGTGACGGGGGCCACCGGGAACCTGGGCTCGAGCCTCGTCGAGGCGCTGGCCATCGACCCGGGCGTGCAGTCGGTGGTCGGGATCGCACGGCGGGCGCCGTCGTGGACCCCGCCCAAGACCACCTGGGTCGCCGCGGACGTGAGGACCGCCCCGCTCGACGAGCTGTTCGAGGGTGCCGACGCGGTGGTGCACCTGGCGTGGATCTTCCAACCCACCCACGACCCGGTCGCGACCTGGGACAACAACGTGCGGGGCGCGGAGCGGGTGTTCGAGGCCGCGGCGCGCAGCGGCGCGGGCGCGCTCGTGCACGCCTCCTCGGTCGGCGTGTACCGGGCCGGGCTCGGTGAGGGACCGGCGGACGAGGGGTGGCCCACCGACTCGCTCCCCACCGCGGCCTACGGCCGCGAGAAGGCGTACCTGGAGCGGGTGCTCGACCGCGTCGCGGCGCAGCAGCCGCTCCTCCGGGTCGTGCGGATGCGCCCGTACTTCCTGTTCCGGCGCGCCGCGGCGTCCTCGCAGCGGCGCATCTTCGCGGGCCCGTTCCTCCCCACGAGCCTCCTGCGGCGGCGCCTCCCGAAGGTGCCCGTGCCCGCCGGGATCCGCTTCCAGGCGTTGCACACGGCGGACGCCGCGGAGGCCTTCCGCCGGGCGCTGCACGAACCGGTGCGCGGTGCGTTCAACCTGGCGGCCCCACCTCCGATCGGGCCGGAGGAGCTCGCCGCCGCGCTCGGGGGCGAACCGCTCGTCGTCCCGCTGCCGGTCGTGCGGGCCGCGGTGGCCGCGGCCTGGCACGCACGCGTGCTGCCAGCGTCACCGCACCTCGTGGACCTCGTCGCCGGGCTGCCGCTGCTCGACTGCGGGCGGGCACGCGACGAGCTCGGCTGGTCACCGACCCGCTCGGGCACCGAGGCCCTCGAAGAGCTCGTCGAGGGCCTGCGGCACCGGGCGAGCTTCCCGACGCCGCCGCTCGCGCCCGACCGGCCGCTGCGCAGCGACGAGCTCGTCTCGGGCGTCGGCACCTTCACCAGCCCGCCCGTGGCGGACCCCACGCGACCGGCCGGGCCCGACACCCGCTGAGCCGGCGGCGGGTCAGGCGGCGTCAGGCGCGGGAGGTGTCGATGCGGTCGCGGTCGCGGCGGGGCCAGACCAACAGCGCGAGCAGGATCATGCCGGCGCCGAGGCCCAGGTGCAGCCAGTTGTCCGCGTCGTTGAGCGGGATGAAGTTCGCGTCCGACTGGTGGTCCACCGCCATCCCGTAGACCCACAGCGCCAGGTAGATCAGGCCACCGATGGCCAGGAACGAGCGCGACGCGTTCGCGGCACGGGCGGCGGCGAGGCCGACCAGGCCGAAGGCGAGGTGCACGATGTTGTGCAGGATCGACACCTGGAACACGCCGAAGAGCTCGGCACCGGACTCGTGGCCGGCGAACTCCATCGCGTCGTAGTTGGTCGTGATGCCCGGGATGAAGCCGAGGACCCCGACGAGCAGGAACACCACGCCGACGAGCCCCGCGGCAGCGCGGGCGGCCGCGGCCGTGTCGCCCGTCGTGACGCCCGCCCCGGGTCGTCGCATGTGGAGCGGATCTGACTGAGCCATCTCGGACCTCCTGTCCTCGAGCAGGTCCGACGGACCTGCGCTGCACCCGCCCTGCGCGGTTGCTGTACCCGTCGCCGTACCCCCTCAGAACCCGTCCGAACCCCACTCGATCGCCGCCGCGGCCGCGGCCCGGAGGGCAGACTCCCGGTGTGAACGACGAGCGGCTCGGCGCCTACCGGGCGAAGCGGGACTTCGACCGCACCAGCGAGCCGTCGGGGTCCGCACGCGCGGCGGCCTCCGAGGGTGCCGCTCCCCGGTTCGTCGTGCAGCGCCACCGCGCCCGGCGACTCCACTACGACTTCCGCCTCGAGATCGACGGGGTGCTCGTCAGCTGGGCGGTGCCCAAGGGGCCCACGCTGGACCCGAACGTGCGCCGGCTGGCGGCGCGCACCGAGGACCACCCGCTGGAGTACGAGTCGTTCGAAGGGGTCATCCCCCGCGGCGAGTACGGCGGCGGCGACGTGATCGTCTGGGACGAGGGGACCTGGGAGCTGCACCGCGACGACGACGCGGCCGCGGCGTTGGAGGCCGGGGAGCTGCACCTCGACCTCTCCGGCCACAAGCTGCGGGGCCGGTTCGTGCTCGTCCGCACGCGTGGGCGCGGCGAGGGCGAGCAGTGGCTGCTGCTGCACAAGCACGACGAGCACGCCGTCGAGGGGTGGGACCCCGAGGACCACCCCCGTTCGGTCCTCTCCGGGCGCACCAACGAGGAGGTCGCCGCGGACCCGGCGGCGGTGTGGGAGCCCGGGGTGCCCGCGGCGCGGGCCGAGGTCCGCCTCCACGCGCTGCCCGAGGACGACCCCGAGCTCCTCGCGCTCGACGAGCTCGGCGTGAAGGGGACCTGGACGTTCCGGGGCCGCGAGCTGCGCCTCACCAACCTCGACAAGGTGCTCTTCCCAGGGCGCAAGGGCGAGGACCCGATCACCAAGCGGGAGCTGATCCGGTGGTACGCGGCGATGTCACCGCTGCTCGTGCCGCACCTCCGGGACCGGCCCGTGAACCTCCACCGCTTCCCCAACGGCGTGGAGGAGCCGGGGTTCTGGCACAAGGCCGTGCCGAAGCACGCGCCGGAGTGGATCGAGCGGTGGGAGAACGAGCGGGCGGACGAGGGCGAGACCCGCACGTACTTCGTCGCGTCGGAGCCGGCGACGGTCGCCTGGCTCGCGAACTACGGCGCGATCGAGCTGCACCCGTGGACCTCGACGACCGCGCACCCGTTGCAGCCCAGCTACGCGCTGTTCGACCTCGACCCGGGCGCGGACACGGAGTGGGAGGACCTGCTCGTGCTGGCGCGCCTGCACCGCACCGCGCTCGAGCACCTGGGCGTCACGGGGTTCCCGAAGGTCACCGGCAGCCGTGGCATCCAGATCTGGGTGCCGGTGGTCGACGGCTACACCTTCGAGGACACCCGCACGTGGGTCGAGGCCGTGTCGAAGGCGGTTGGCCGGACGGTGCCGGAGCTCGTCAGCTGGGAGTGGGGCGTGCGTGAGCGGGGCGGGCTCGCCCGGCTCGACTACACGCAGAACGCGCGGAACAAGACGCTCGTCGCCCCCTACAGCGCGCGGCCCGCGCCCGGCGCGCCGGTGTCGATGCCGATCACATGGGACGAGCTCGACGACCCGGAGCTCCGCCCGGACCGCTGGACGATCCGCAACGCCCGCTCGCGCGTCGACGAGGTCGGCGACCTGTTCCGCGACCTGCGGGCGGCCGCGCAACGACTCCCGGAGCTCAGCTGAGCAGCTGGTCCAGGCGGGCGCGCAGCTCGTCGGGGTCGCCCTCCACCCTGAACCGCTTGCGCCGGGAGCCGGCGCCGGTGACGAGCTCGACGGCGCCCCGGCGGACACCGAGCTCCGCGGCCAGCAGCCGTCGCACCGCCTCGTTCGCGCGGCCCTCGGCGGGCGGCGCGCTCACGCGCACGGCGAGCACGCCGTCGTGGGTGCCGTCCACGGCGTCCCGTCGGGCGCCCGGCCGGACGTGGACCTCGAACTCGATGCCGTCCCCGGACATGGCACCGATGGTCGCACGCGGCGGGTTCCGCGAGCGCCGGGGCCGGTTGCGTGCTGCACTGGTCCCCACGTGACTCCTGCACCGCACCCCGGCGCACCCGACCTGCGGCACGGCACCGCCGCGGCCCGATGGGTGCTCGCCGCGACGGTGCTGGGATCGGGCATCGCCTTCCTCGACGGGACCGTGGTGAACGTCGCCCTGCCCTCCATCGGCGAGGAGCTCGACGCGTCGATCGGCGGGCTGCAGTGGACGGTCAACGGGTACCTCGTCACCCTCTCCGCCCTCCTGCTGCTCGGTGGCGGGTTGGGCGACCGCTACGGGCGGCGCCGGATCTTCGTCGTGGGCCTCGTCTGGTTCACCGCGGCCTCCCTCGCGTGCGGCCTCGCGCCGGGCATCGAGCTGCTCGTGGTGGCACGGGCGCTGCAGGGGGTGGGCGGTGCGCTGCTGGTGCCGAGCAGCCTGGCGATCATCTCCGCGACGTTCCACCCGGACGATCGCGGGCGTGCGATCGGCGCCTGGTCGGGTCTGTCCGGGGTCGCCAGCGCCGTGGGTCCGTTCCTCGGCGGGTGGCTCATCGACTCGGCCAGCTGGCGCTGGGTGTTCCTCGTCAACGTGCCCCTCGCCGCCGTGGCCGTCGCGATCGCGCAGCGGCACGTGCCCGAGACCCGCGCCGGCACGCCCGGCGAGGCGGGTCCGCTCGACCTGCCGGGCGCCGCGCTGGTCACCCTGGGCCTCGCCGCACTGACGTGGGCGGCCATCGACCAGGACGGGGCCTCGAGCGTGGCGTCCGCGCTGCTCGGCGTGTCCGCGCTCGTCGGCTTCGTGGCGGTGGAGCGCGCGAGCCGGGCGCCGATGGTCCCGCTGGAGGTGTTCCGGATCCGCCAGTTCACCGGCGCCAACGTGACCACCTTCGCCCTCTACGGCGGGCTCGGCGGCGCGATGTTCCTCGTGGTGCTGCGGCTGCAGGTCTCGCTCGGCTACTCGGCGCTCGAGGCCGGCGCCGCGCTCGTGCCGTTCACGGTGCTGATGCTGCTGCTGTCCCCCGCGGCCGGACAGCTCGGCAGCGCGGTGGGGCCCCGCCTGCCGATGACCGTGGGGCCCATCGTGGCGGGCGCGGGCCTGGCGCTGCTCGCCGGGATCGGCGACGGTGACCGCTACGTGCCCGACGTCGGCGCGGGGGTGGTGGTGTTCGGCCTCGGCATGTCGCTGACGGTCGCGCCGCTGACCGCGGCGGTGCTCGCCGAGGTGGGCGAGCGGCGCGTGGGTGTGGCGTCGGGCATCAACAACGCGATCGCGCGGCTCGCGGGGCTGTTCGCGGTGGCGGGGGTGCCCGCGCTCGCCGGGATCCGCAGCGACTCGACCCTCGGCGAGGGGCTCGACGACGGGTACGCGACGGCGATGTGGATCTGTGCCGGCGCGTGCGTCGTCGGGGGCCTCGTGGCCGCGGTGGCGATGCGCCGCGGGGCCGGCACCGTGCCCGCGATCCACCCGGCGGTGGACCAGGCCTGCAACGAGGCGGCGCTGGCACGGGGAGCCCGCCGCGACCCGGAGGGCCCGTAGCAGGATGCGCGCACCGCGCTACCAGCGCCCGCCGGCGGGTACGGAGGTTATGGTCCGCCATGACCCAGGAAGGGAGCATCGATGGCGCAGTTGAAGGTTGGAGACCGGAGCTACTCGATCCACCGGCTCGACTCGCTCGACACCGCCGGCGACGTGGACACGTTGCCGTTCTCGCTCAAGGTGCTGCTCGAGAACCTGGTCCGCCACCGTGACGACGTCTCGGTGACCGGCGACGACGTCGCGGCCCTCGCCGCCTGGGACCCGAACGCGACGAGCCGCGGCGAGCTGTCGTTCTCGCCGGCGCGGATCCTGCTCCAGGACTTCACCGGGGTGCCGGCGGTGGTCGACCTGGCCGCCATGCGCGACGCGGTCGCAGCGCTCGGCGGCGACCCGGCGGCCGTGAACCCGCTGGTGCCCGCCGAGCTCGTGATCGACCACTCGATCATCGCGGACGTCGCCGGGGTGCCCGAGGCCTTCGTGCGCAACGGCGAGCTCGAGTTCGAGCGCAACCGCGAGCGCTACCAGTTCCTCCGCTGGGGCCAGACCGGCTTCGACGGGCTGCTCGTCGTCCCGCCGAACACCGGCATCTGCCACCAGGTCAACCTGGAGTACCTGTCACGCGTCGTGTTCGTCGACGACGACGGCAACGCCTACCCCGACACGCTCGTGGGCACCGACTCCCACACGCCGATGGTGAACGGCCTCGGCGTGCTCGGCTGGGGGGTCGGCGGCATCGAGGCGGAGGCGGCCATGCTGGGCCAGCCGATCTCGATGCTCACCCCGGAGGTCGTCGGCTTCCAGCTGTCGGGCGAGCTCCCGGAGGGCTCGACCGCGACCGACCTCGTCCTCACCGTCACCGAGATGCTCCGCCAGCACGGCGTGGTCGGGAAGTTCGTCGAGTTCTACGGCCCGGGCGTCTCGTCGGTGTCGCTCGAGAACCGGGCGACGATCGGCAACATGTCGCCCGAGTACGGGGCGACCTGCGCGATCTTCCCGATCGACGACGAGACCCTCCGCTACCTGCGCTTCACCGGCCGCTCCGAGGAGCAGGTCGCGCTCGTCGAGGCGTACACGAAGGAACAGGGCCTCTGGCACGATCCCGCCGCGACGCCCCGCTACTCCGAGCAGCTGTCGCTGGACCTCGGCACCGTCGTGCCGAGCCTGGCGGGGCCCAGCCGGCCCCAGGACCGCGTGCCGCTGGACCGCTCCAAGGAGATGTTCCGCGAGGCGCTCGGCGAGTACCTCACCGAGCTCGAGCTGAAGGCGGGGCGCGACCTGCGCAACGGGATCATGGTGCCGCCGATGCACGTGCGGAAGGGCTCGCCGGAGCACGCGTCGGCGCTGTCGTTCCCGGCGAGCGACCCGCCGGCGCCGATGGGCGGCGGCGACGCCGCCGACGCGACGGCCGACGCGGACCAGGGGGGTGAGGAGCACATCGCGGGCGTGACGTCGGGCCCGACCCCGGGTGTGAGGGTCCCGGTCACCGCTCCGGACGGCACCACCTACGAGCTCGGGCACGGCGACGTGGTGATCGCCGCGATCACCAGCTGCACGAACACGTCGAACCCCTCGGTCATGGTCGCCGCGGGGCTGCTCGCCAAGAAGGCCGTGGAGCGGGGGCTGCGGTCGAAGCCGTGGGTGAAGACCTCCCTCGCGCCGGGCTCGAAGGTGGTGACCGACTACTACGAGCGCGCCGGGCTCACCCCGTACCTCGAGCAGCTCGGCTTCTACCTCGTCGGCTACGGGTGCACGACCTGCATCGGCAACTCCGGTCCGCTCGCGCCGGAGGTGTCGAAGGCGATCGACGAGGGCGACCTCTCGGTCGCGGGCGTGCTGTCGGGCAACCGCAACTTCGAGGGGCGCATCCACCCCGAGGTCAGGATGAACTACCTGGCGTCGCCCCCGCTGGTGGTGGCCTACGCGCTCGCCGGGTCGATGGACGTGGACCTCTACGACGAGCCGCTCGGCACCGGCGACGACGGCGAACCGGTGTACCTGCGGGACATCTGGCCCTCGACCCAGGAGGTCGACGAGGTCATCGCCTCGTCGCTGCGCTCCGAGATGTTCCTCGAGCGGTACGGCTCGATCCTCGAGGGCGACGAGCGGTGGAAGTCGCTCCAGGTCCCGACCGGCGAGCGCTACGAGTGGGACGGGACGTCCACCTACGTGCGCCAGCCGCCGTTCTTCGAGGGCATGACCGCCGAGCCCGAGCCCGTTCAGGACATCGAGGGCGCACGCGTGCTGGTGATGCTCGGCGACTCGGTGACCACCGACCACATCTCCCCCGCCGGCGCGATCCGGCCCGACGGACCGGCCGGCACCTGGCTGCAGGAGCAGGGCGTGCAGCCGAAGGACTTCAACTCCTACGGGTCACGCCGCGGGAACCACGAGGTGATGCTGCGCGGCACGTTCGCCAACGTGCGGCTGCGCAACCTGCTCGCCCCGGGGACCGAGGGTGGCGTCACCGTGCACCTGCCCGACGGCGAGCAGATGTCGATCTACGACGCGGCGATGCGCTACCAGGCCGAGGGTGTGCCGCTGGTCGTGCTCGCGGGCAGCGAGTACGGGTCGGGCTCGTCGCGGGACTGGGCCGCCAAGGGCACCGCGCTGCTCGGCGTGCGAGCCGTGATCGCCCGCTCCTTCGAGCGCATCCACCGCTCGAACCTCGTCCAGATGGGCGTGCTGCCGCTGCAGTTCGTCGACGGCGCGGACGTCGAGTCGCTCGGCCTGACCGGCCGCGAGACCTTCCGCGTGTCGGGGCTGTCGGCGCTGCAGCCCGCCGAGCTCATCGGCGCCCGGATCACGGTCGAGGCCGACGGGACCTCGTTCGAGACGATCGCGAGGATCGACACGCCGAAGGAGGCGGACTACTTCCGCCACGGCGGCATCCTCCGCTACGTCGTCCGTCAGCTCGCCGAGGTGGGCTGACCGCCCGCCATGGGCGGGCCCCTAGGTCCGGCCCCCAGGGTTGACGTCGAACTCGAAGGGACCCGCCGCGACCCGGACCTCTCGCTCGCGCCGCAGCCGCCGCCGCAGCTCCTCGAGCCGCTCGCCGCGCCGGATGGCGAACGTGTGCAGGCTCCACCAGCAGCCGTACATGTAGAGGTACTCGGGGGATCACGGCGACCCGCTCCCCTGCCCGCAGGATCGCGTGCTCGATCCCCTGCAGGTTGAACTCGGGGACGTCGATGAGCACCTGCCGGAACGGCCACGTCTCGAACAGGTAGTCGATGAAGAGGTGGATGGCGTCCCGCAGGGCGCGCGTCGCGAGGAACTCGGGGAAGCCGACGACCGCGAAGTACGCGCGGGACTGACGATGGTTCGCGTCGTAGCAGATCAACCACGCGACCGGTTGCCCGCCCTCCGCATCGACAGCGAGGTGCTGGACGAGCACGCCGTCCCAGAAGGTCGACGAGAACTCCTCCGGCGACACGCTCGCACCGGCGGTCCGCCAGCGGCGTGACACCTCCGGGTCCTGGATCAGCTCCCACAGGGCGGGTAGGTGCCGCTGCTCGACCGCGGTCAGCCGCACGCGCGGCCCGCGGTTCCGCCGCTGGTCGTTCAGGTCGTCCACGTCTCCCCTTCCCCTGCCGGCTCGCACGCCGTCAGTCCCTCAACGCCCCGAGCACCTTCCTCAAGCGCGCACCGAACCCGGCGACGAACGCGGTCACGGCGGCGAGACTGCCGACCGTCGCCGCGGCGTAGGCGACGTAGCGGACCCCGAACCCGCCGAGCAGCCAGAGGTCGTCGAGGCCGACGATGGCGACCACGCAGGCAGCGATTGCGAGGGCGGCGGAGCCCAGGAACGTCGCCTCGGTCGCCCCCAGGGCCGCCACGTCCCACGCCCGGTACCCGACGACGCGGTACAACGCGAGCTCCGGACGCCGGATGAGGACGAACATCGCCCCGACGAGCGCGGCACCGGCGGGGCCGGCCATCCAGAACGCCGCTCCACGCCGGGTCGAGCGGATCGCGTCGGCGATCCCGGCGCCGTCACACGACACGCAGCGCCGGCCCCAGTCGCCGAGCTCGGCCGGGACGGTCGCGCCGAGGACCGCCTCCGGGTCGTCCCACACCGAGGCGTGCAGACCGACGATGCAACCCGCTGCGGGGAAGCCGCGGTCGGGGACCAGCAACGACCGGGAGTACTGGGAGAGCTCGTCCGGCAGGGTGACGACGAGCGCACGGCGCGCCCTCCCGTCGACCTCGATCACCGAGCCGTCCGAGAGGCCCGCCTCCTCGGCGTAGGCCCGGGCGACGACCACCTCGTCGCGGCCGGGTCGCACCCCCAGGCGCCGGAGCACTCCTCGGGAGGCGCGGAACGCGGACACGGGGGACGCCACGGGCCCCCGCGGGGAGGCCTGCTCGGGCGAGGACAGGCCCCCGGACCACCCGATGAGCCCGTCCGGGTTGAGCCATCCCTCGTCGCATCGGTGGTCGGGAACCGTCCCGGCACGGCTCGTGAGGCCAGCGTGGAGCTCGTAGGTCAGCCCACCCGTGGTGACGAACCGGCGTGCGTCGGCCAGCGCCCCCGCGTCGTCGCGGAGTCGGGGCAGGACGGCGACGACGACGACGGCCGCCGTGGCGAGGGCGAACACCGCGCTGACGAGGGGACGGCTCGCGAGGTTGCTCGCCGCCTCGCCGACGATCGTCGGGGACCCCTCAGCCCGCATGCGCACGGACCACCCCGTCGGAGAGCTCGAGGACGAGGTCTGCGGAGCGCATCGCCTCCCGGTCGTGGGTGGCGAGCACGACGATCGTCGTCTCGGACGCCGCTCGCAGCGCCTCGACGACCCGCCGGGAGTTGCTGCGGTCGAGCTGTCCCGTCGCCTCGTCCGCCAGGATCAGCGGACGACGCATCGTCAGGGACCGCGCGACGCACATGCGCTGCCGCTCTCCACCGGAGAGGTCCCTGCACTGCCGTGCGGCGAACCCGTCGAGCCCGACTCGCGCCAGCGCCGACTCCGCCTCCTCGACGTCTGCCGCCGAGATCCTGCCCCGTGCGCGTGCCGGCAGCAGCACGTTGTCCAACACGGTCCGGGCGGCGAGCGCGTTCGACTGCTGGAACACCCACGCCGCGTCGTCGGCGTGGACCGCTCGAGTCGCGCCCGGTCCGCGTGCCACCGAGATCCGACCGGCCTCCGGCCGGAGCAGGCTGCCGAGGAGCGACAGCAGGGTCGACTTCCCACTGCCGGAGGGCCCGACCAGCACGTTGAGGGTGCGCGGTTCGAGCAGGAGGTCGAACGGGCCGAAGGACGGGCCGCGCCGGTACGCGAACCGCACTCCGTCGAGGACCACGGCGCCCGGGGCAGGGCGGTCGTCGAGCACCGTCATCCCGCGCACCGGTGGGCCCGCGGGTCCGGTCTCGTCGCGACGCGCACCTCCGATGGGATGCCCGCGACCACGGGGCGCCCGCCGTCGGCGCCGAGGACCTCGACCCTCACGGTGCGGTGGTCGCCATCGCGGTCGACCACCACCACGCACTCCGAGCCGGGCGCGCCGAGCAGCGCGGTCAGTGGGAGGACCGCCCCCTCGATCTGCTGGTGGTCGTGCGCCTCCACGCGGTAGCTCACGTGCGGCCGGGACGGGTTGCTGCCGGCGCCGCTGCTGTCGACGGGCGGTACGACCGACCTCGGATCCGCGACGAGGTCGGCGATCGTGGCGCCCTCGTGCAGGGGCAGCGACCCCTCGACGGAGGTGAGCGCGAGCTCCCGCCATCGTCGCTCGGGGATCGGTTCGCCGTCGGGACCAGTGACGGTCACCGACGTGGGGCCCACCTGCACCTCGCCGAGGACGTCGGCGACGGGGGCGCCCACCTGGGCGGTGACCGACACCACCGTCACCGACGGGGTCGGGATCCACACGACCCACCACGGCTCGAAACGTCGGAGGTCGGTGGCCCCGCCGTGCACCGTGCGGTGGAAGGCGTTGACGGCCTGGAGGACGGCCCAGTCCGCGCGGTCGCCCACGTGCTCGGGGCTCAGGTACCCGAGCTCGGCGAGTGCCTGGCCCAGCGCGCGGACGTCCGGGCCCACGTCGTTCTCGCCGATCGGCCGGTGGAGCGGTTGGGAGGTCGCGAGCGCGACGATCGGCACTCCGTCGATCGCTCCGATCCTCGACCCGTTCCGAAGTTCGTGTCCCGGCTCGAGCACCAGCGAGGTGATGATCCCGCCGGCGCCGGGACCGGCCCGCAGCGGCTGCGGCGCCGTGAGCTCGACCGACACCGTCGCGGTGAGCAGCCGGGGGACCGACACGACGCGGGGTTGCACGGCATCGAAGGATCCGTCGCCGAGAGCGTGGGTGACCGGGTCTCCCGGCATCCGCGACAGCACCACCGCGGCGATCGCGAGGACGGTGACCGGTCCGACGAGCACTGCTGCCGAGAGCCGCACCCGCCGCAGCCCACCTCTCACCTCAGCCGCTCCTCCAGCAGCTCGACCAGCTGGTCGGAGGAGGAGACCTCCGGCAGGCGGTCCACGCACTCGAGCAGGTTCGAGCCGGCCCCGTCAGGCGAGGCGAGCGCCTCGAGGAACTCGTACCCCGTGTGCACGTCGAACCCCTCCGCCGCCGCGCACTCGAGGAGGTGGCGGAGCAGCTCGCGGCCCGACTCCTCGACCTCCTCGATCGTCCTCGTGTCCCGGGGCGGGTCCTCCGGGACCTCGACGTCGGGCGGCGCGTCATCCGCGCACGCCGGCACCGTGCACACGAGGAGGGCGGCGCCCACCAACGACACGCACCGGAGCACACCGCTCGGCCGCCTCACCGGAGCACCTCCGAGGCCAGCTGCTCCATCTCAGCGGCGTTCTTGGTGCGGATCGGGAAGCGCTCCAGGCACTCGAACAGCGGCGTCCGCCGCGGTGCTTCGTCGGCACCGGATTCCGCCGCCGCGGCCTCGGCCTCGCTCACGATCACCGCCTGCAGCTCCCCGATGGTCGACAGCTCGTGGCCCGCGTCCGCAGCGCACTCGAGCAGCTTCCGTGCGGCGGCCCGCAGCTCGGACGCGCTGGGCATCTGCTGCCACTGCCACATCGTCTGGGTGAGCGCGGTGTGCTCGCCGTAGCAGCGCACGTACTTCGGACTGAGGAACGGGCTGGTGCGGAACTGCTCCTCACCGGAGCGACCCGTGCCCACGGCGTAGTCGACGGTGTTCTCGGCCTCGTCCCACCCGAGCTCGGACACGTCGAAGCCCGCGGCGGCGAGGCAGTCGAGGAACGCCGTCGTCTGACGTTCCAGCTCGGCGCGGGAGACCTCGCCGTCCGCCAGCGCGGCGAGCTGCTGCTCGGACGGCCGGAGGTCCTCGGGGATCTGGACCCCCGCGGCTGCGGCCTGGGCACGGAGCTCACCCTCCAGCTCGCCGGCGAGGTCCATCCGATCGGGCTGCGCGCGCCCAGCTCCGGGGACGTCGTCCCCGGAGCTGCAGCCGACGCCGATCAGCACCAGCAACGCGACGCTGATCGGTGCCACCCACGCGTGGCGGTGGGTCAACAGAAGTCCCACACGTTGAGCTCGATGCAGTGGTGGGTGCGGCCCGGACCGACCTGGCCGCCCTCCTTCCACTTCCCCTTGAACCACGTCTTGTTCTTGAAGTCGCGGTGCACCACGACACTGTCGCCGGCCATCCCGATCTTGCAGCCCGAGTGGACGTCGCCGAACCCGTCGACGAACCCGCCCCCGGGTGCCGTGCCCTCCCAGCCACCGGCGAAGTTGCAGATCTGTCCTGCGACCCTCGTGTAGTCGACGCGGTTGATGCGAACCCCGGTACCCACCGCGGTCGTGGACAGGCCGCCGCCCGACGGCAGCCCCACGTTCGCGATGGTGCTCGTGGACGTGGCACCGGCCGGCGTGGCACCGACCACCGCCGCGATCGACACACCGACCGCGGTCGCTCCGAACGCCAGCTTGGACGTGACGGTCTTCTTCATGTTCCCCCGTTCCGTTGGGTGTCGTGACACGGATCGCGCGGTCCGGTGGCCACCGGTCAGGGTAGGAAGGCGCGCGGCTCATCGACAGGGCCCGGACGGCTCGTTGTGTGAGCCGCCGTTTCCATGCGGGCGCGGTTGCCGCAGACTGGGACCATGTACCAGCGTCTAGGCCTGTGGGGTGGCAGCGCGACGGGCGACCTGACGAGGACGACGTACGCGACGTCTTCGTCCGGCTCTACGACGAACACGCCGCGGACCTCGTGCGCTGGTTCGCGTCGCGCACCTACTCGGCGGAAGTGTCCGCCGACCTGTGCGCGGAGACCTACGCGGTCGCGATCGAGCAGTACCACCGGTTCGATCCAGCGCGCGGGGAGGCCGGGGCGTGGCTGTGGGGCATCGCCCGGAACCTCCTGCGCAGCTTCCACCGCACCGGCGCCGTCGAGCACCGGGCGCGGGCACGGCTGTCGATGCGAACCCCCGCGATCCACGAGGACGACCTCGACGTGATCCTGGACCGGATCGACGCGGAGCTGCGCGCTGCGGACCTGCTCGCGGCCATCGACGAGCTGCCCGCCGCGACAGCTGCCGCCGTGCGGGCACGGGTCGTGGAGCGCAGGACCTACGACGAGGTGGCGTCGGCGTGCGGCTGCTCGGTCGGGGCGGCCCGGGTGAGGGTGAGCCGCGGGCTGTCCGCGCTGTTCGACCGCCTGGACCGCACGGCACCGGAGGCGCAGAGGTGAGCCACGAGCGGTTCCTCGACGAGCTCCGCTCGGAGGTCCTCACCGCGGCCGGCAGGGCGCAACGGGTGCACACGCCCGATCGGGCGCGGCGAGCTCGGCGACGTGTCCACGTGCTCGCCGCCGCGGCGATCACCGCACTGGTGGCCGCGTTCGTGCTCGCTCGACCGGAACCCGCCGCCGCGGGCATCAGGATCACACGGGAGGGCGACGAGCTCGTGGTGATGCTCGTCGACGTGGAAGCCCGGCCGTCGGAGATCGAGGCAGCCGCCGCCGAGGCGGGCATCGACCTGCGCGTCGAGGCCGCTCCCGTGGCCCCCTCCCTGGTCGGCAGCTTCCTCGGCGGTACCAGCAGCGAGCTCCCCCCGGTGGTCCGGACGATCGGGGGCGACCCGACCTCGGGCTTCAGCGGGTTCCGGGTCCCGGCCGGGTTCGACGGCTCGATCCGCCTCGTGCTGGGGCGCGAGGCCGAGCCGGGCGAGGAGTGGGCCCACACCGCGGACGCCACCCGGCCGGGCGGGGTGCTGGAGTGCGTCGAGGTCGTCGGGCGACCGCTCGTGGACGTGCTGGCGAGGATCCGCACCGCCGGCGCGCCCGAGGCGCGGGTGATGCTGCTGGAGGAAGCCCGCTGGCTGGAACCGGACGAGCTCGACCGGCACGCACGAGCGACGGTGCTCCACGTCGCCGCACGGTCCGACCGGACCCTGTGGGTCGAGGCGTCCCACGACCCGGCGCGCTTCCGGCGCGATCCCGCCAGGTCACCACGACCGGACGGAGCCGACGCGTGCTGACCCGACGCGTCTACTGGCGCCGCGCGAGCAGTCGGGGCGACGACGTCGTCGCGCTGCTCGCCCGCACCGCCGAGTGGTCGCCCCGCACCGCCCGCTAGGTCGCGGACGACATCGAGTCCGGTCGCGTGCGCTACGTCATCGAGTGGGAGGGCGGCGGCGTCGAGGTCGTGGCTCGGAAGGGACCTGACGGCGCGGCACGGCTCGACGCGCCGGGGCCGCTCGGCGAACCGACCGGTGGGCTCGCCGCCCTCCCGACCGCCTGAGCAGCACGCTCGAGCAACACGGTCGCCAGGTCATCCGGGCCGTTCACGTCGATCCCGTGCACCACGTCGTTGTCGAGCGGCTCACCGACCAGCTCCTCGAGCGCGTTGAGCACCTCGACCGCACCGAGCGAGTCCAACGGCCACCGCTCGGCGACGAGGTCACGGAACTCCTCCACGCTGCCGGTGCGATCGATCCCCGGCGCCCGTCGAGCGGCGAGCAGCTCCTCGAACTGCGTGGAGAACGCCTCGGGTGTGATCGACAGGATCAAGAGGTCCCAGTAGCGCCCGCGCCACACCTCGTAGTTGCGCAGCCGCCCCTCGACCACCGCGGCCTCACCCAGCGACTCGAAGTGCACGGCGTTGAACTCGGTCGTCTCGATGAACACGCGCGCGAAGCCGTGGTGCTCGAAGCCCCACGCGAGGAGGAGACCGAAGCCCTCCGTGACCCTGGCCGCGAGATCGGGCTCGGCGACGGCGAACGCATGCGCTCGGGCCGCCTCGGGTGAGACGTTGTAGAAGCCGACGAGCCCGGCGGCACGGCCCGAGCGCCGATCGACCACGACGAACTGGGCGAAGACACCTCGCCAGAGGTCCGCTGCCACCACCTCCGGGGCGGGGGTGCGACCCCGGTACCTCCACCGCTCCCCCGCGGGCCCGCACATCAGCGTGTAGCACCACTCCCCGTCGGAGGGCAGCAGCGGTCGGAGCACCACCGACCGCGAGGCGAGGGCGGGGATCGCCGACAGGGCCGCCATCACGCGTAGGCGATGCTGTTGGCCGCGTTGTTCAGCGCCCCGAGGTTCACCGACGTCGTGGTGGTCACCTCGCTCGCGCCGTTCTTGTCGAACCCGTCGTAGAAGACGACGGTCGGGCAGTAGTTGCGGGTCGACGAGATCCGGTTCGTCCAGTCGGAGCTCAGGTTCACGTATCCGCCGGAGCAGTCCGTGCCCGTGACGACGATCGAGGCGCCCGTGCGGTTCGCTCCATCGAAGTGGATGCCGATCGGTCCGGCCGCCCGCCCGAGTGCGCCGGTGCGCTCGATCTCGTCGAAGGATGCGCCGGCGAGCTCCCTTCCCACCGGGACACCAGCGGCGGCGAGCGACTCCGACAGCGTCGGATAGCACACCGGCGCCGCGGTGAGGTACCTGCCGGATCGCTCCTGCCCGACGATCCGGAGCACGCAGTGCCCGCGTCCCGTTCCGTGGCGGACGCACCATCCGCCGCAGCGAGCGCACCGACGGCTCCGACCGCGGCCGCCACCGCGACGGCCTGTCGCATCCCCTTCATCGCTCCCCCTTGTGTCGACCCCGAGGAAGCTCACCATGTTCGACCGAAGGGCTCAGTGGAAGGTCCCGGGCGGCTCAACGATGTGAGCCGGTCCGGGACGGGGACGTAACGCCATGGCCCATCGGCACCAAAGGAAGATGTGGGACCCGCAGAGTTGGGTGGAACGGCGTTGGCGACGGCGAAGCTGAGCGTCGTCGTCGCCAACGCGATGCTCGCCGAGGCCCTCGCCGCCGCCGCCACGCGGTGCGGCTGGGAGCCCGTCAGCACTCGGGAGGAGGGGGACGTCCTGGTCACCGACCGGGCGCCGGCCCGCGCCGGTGGTTCGCCGCCCGGCAACCGCGTCGTCCTCGTGTGCGAGCCAAGGCCGTTCGGTGCGCGCCGCGCGCTGGACTCCATCAGCGAGCTCACCGCAGCCGCGGTGGTCTGCTCCGACGCACCGTCGGACGTGACCGGCGCGCTGGAGGGCCTGGCCAGAGGGCACGTCACGGTCCCCCTGAGGGTCCTGGAGCTCGCCGCGCAGATGCCGGCCCTGACCGAACGGCAGCTGGCGGTGCTGTCCGCGGTCGCCGCCGGGCAGACCAACGCGGAGATCGGGCGGGGCCTGTACCTGTCGCAGGCCAGCGTGAAGCGTGAGGTGGGCGTGCTCTACGACGCGCTCGGAGGCGCGAACCGCTCGCGGCTCGCCGCGATCGCCACCGCGCTCGGGGTGGCGCCGTCGCCGGCGCGGCCGTGACCGGCGCCGGGTCGCGGATCAGGCCGCTCCGGACGGCTCGAGCTCGGCGAGCCGTCGGGCGGTGAGCTCGGCGCCGCGCCGCTGGAGCCACGGCAACCGCAGCGGCCGCCGCTGCTCGACCGCGATCCGGGCGCCCAGCTCGCGCAGCGGCCGCGGCACGATCCGCTGGGTGGCGCGCACGACCGACAGCATCCGGCGCAGCTGGCGCTCCTTGCCGGCATCCCAGTCGAAGCCGTACTGCTCGCGCACGGTGGGGGGCAGCAGTCCGATCGTGAAGAGGTTCATCGGGCCGGCGGAGAGCCGGTCGAGCGGCGGCGGCAGCGGGGGCAGCAGCGACGCCCACGCGACCGAGCGCGCCGCGTCGGTCACGTGCAGGTCCTCGGCGACGACCCGCTCGACGTAGGCCTGGAACTCACCCCAGGTCGCCGGGCACCCGCCCTCGGGCACCCCGCAGCCGTGGGCGACGAGCTTCGACTCCTGGTAGAAGCGGTCCTTCTCGTCGGGGGTCAGCGCGCCGTGCACCAGCTCGTAGAGCAGCACGGCGGTGTCGACGAGCGTCGCCCACACCCACAGCTGGAGCGCAGGGTCCATCGCGTCGTAGCGGTTGCCGAGGTCGTCGGTGCCCACCACCCGGCGGTGCATCCTCGCGAGCAGCCGGGCCTGGCGGGCCGACACCTCCGGCGACCCGAAGCTCAGCTTCATCATCACGTCGACGGTGCGGAACAACCGACCCCACGGGTCGCTCGCGTACGTCGAGTGCTGCTCGACCCCCGCCCCGACCCCGGGGTGCGCCACCTGGAGCAGCAGCGCCCTGCCGCCACCGGCGAACACGACCGGCTCCGCGTTGACCATCCACACCTCGCCGTCGCGGCCCAACGGCAACGACGTGCGAAGTGCCCTGCCCCCCGTGGCATCGCCCATGTGGAACATCGAACCACATCGGAGGGCGACACGGTCGGGGCTTGTGGCCCTTCCCGTGCGGCCGTGGCGCGAGCAGACTCGATGGCGACGACCAAGGAGGGGTCGTGACCGGGTCCGGTTCGCACCACCACCTCAGCGACGCGGACGCCTTCGCGCTCATGCTCGAGCGCGACCCGGTGCTGCGCTCGACGATCGTGGCGATCGCGACGCTCGACCAGCCGCCGAGCTGGCCGGTGCTGGTCGAGCGCGTCGAACGCGCGACGCGCCTGTCGCCGCAGTTCCGAATGAAGCTGGCGCTCCCGCCCCTGCCGGTGGCGCCGCCCCGCTGGGTGGTCGACCCGGACTTCGACCTGAGGTGGCACCTGCGACGCTCCCGCCTGCCCGGCGACGGCGCCCGCAGCGACCTGCTCGAGCTCGCCCGCAACCTGGGCATGGAGGCCTTCGACCTGGACCGGCCCCTGTGGATGTTCACCCTGGTCGACGGGCTCGAGGACGGCCGCGCGGCGCTGGTCATCAAGGTGCACCACTCGCTCACCGACGGCATCGGCGGGATCGAGCTGGCCGCCAACGTCGTCGACCTGCAGCGGGAGCCGGCCGACCTCGGCCCGCTGCCCGAGGCCCCGACCGCGGGTGACACCGGGATCCTCGACGAGTGGACCGCCCCGATCGCGGTGCAGGCGGAGCGGCTCGCCGCGTCGCTCCGCCGTGCGGCCGGCGTCGCGCCACGGGCGGCGCTGCGGGCCGCCACCCGACCGGTCGCCACGGTGGGCGAGGCGATCGGCACGGGCCTGGCGCTCGCACGCTTCGCCCGACCGATCACCTCGCAGTGCTCGACGGTGATGACCGAGCGCAGCCTGCGGCGCCACTTCTCCGAGCTCGACCTCCCGTTCGACCGACTGCGCGCCGCGGCTCGCCGCGTCGACGCCACCGTGAACGACGCGTTCCTGTCGGGCATCTCCGGCGGCATGCGCCACTACCACGAGCTGCACGGTGCCCCCGTCGACCGCCTGCGACTCGTCATGCCGGTGAACGTGCGGGAGCCCGACGACCCCATCGGTGGGAACCGGGTCACGCTCCCCCGCTTCGAGGTGCCCGTCGGGATCGCCGACCCCGGCGTGCGCACCGCGGAGATCGGCCGCCTGGTGCGGCAGGTGCGGTCCGACCCGGCGATCCCGCTGTCCCAGCACCTCGCCTCGGTGCTCAACCTGCTCCCCGTGTCGATCACCGGCGGGATGCTCAAGCGGGTCGACTTCGTCGCGAGCGACGTGCCCGGGTTCCGCGAGCAGGTGTACCTCGCCGGGTCGCGCATCGACGCGTTCCACGCGTTCAGCCCGACCCTCGGCTCCGCCGTGAACGTGACGCTGATGTCCTACGCCGGCACCTGCCACCTGGGGGTCAACACGGACGAGGCCGCCATCCCCGACCCGGACACGTTCCTGACCTGCCTGCAGAAGGGCTTCGACGAGGTGCTCGGCCTCGCCGGGTGAGGCGCGGGCGCTCAGCCGGTCGGCATCCCGACCACGGGTGGCCGGCCGTGCCCGTCCGCCTCGCACTGGGCGAGGTACACCTCGAGCACCAGCGCGGCGTCGACGACCATCGTCACCTCGCCGTCGGGCGAGAGGTCGAGGTTGGAGCCGTGGATGACGAAGGTCGCCTCGGTCGGCTCGGTGTTGTCCGCCGGCACCGTCAGCGTGTGCACCGAACCGGCGGGCTCGAACAGCCACGACCCGGCACGGTTCACGAAGTCGTACTCGAGGTACTTCCACGCCCCCGAGTGGGTGATCCCGTACACGTCGCCGGTGTGGCGGTGGGTGGGGATCTGCACGCCCGGCTGGAACCGGTTGCGGATGATCCACAGGCCGCGGGCGAGGTCGACCTGCAGCACCTTGAGCTCGACCCCGTCGTCGACGGTGGCCCAGGGCAGCTCGTCGGCGGCGAGGTGGGCGACCTCCGGCCGTGGGAAGGGTGCGGTCGTCTCGATCGTGGTCATGTCGCCTCCCGACGTGTCGTCCCGCGCCGCACCTCGAGCGGCAGGGACCTGAGCGAGTTGTTGAGGTTCGAGCGCTGGCGCACCGGGGCTCCGGCCAGCTCGATGGAGGCCCACGCGTCGAGGACCTCGTCGAGGAACACTCGCGCCTCGAGCCGCGCGAGGTGCGAACCGAGGCAGTGGTGGGTGCCGATGCCGAACGACAGGTGCGGGTTGGGGTCCCGGTGGATGTCGAAGCGGTGGGGATCCGCGAACACCCGCTCGTCGCGGTTCGCGGACGTGTAGAGCATCGCGAGCTTGTCCCCCTCCGCGATCGGTGTGCCGGCGAGCTCCGTGTCCACCACCGCGGTGCGGCGGAAGTGGTGCAGCGGGTTGGCCCAGCGCAGCACCTCCTCCACCGCCGAGGGGATCAGTGCGCGCGAGGTGCGCAGCTCCTCGAGCTGCTCGGGGTGCTGCAGCAGTGCCAGCAGCATCGACGACAGCAACGTCCGGCTCGTGTCGTTGCCCGCGACGACGAGCTGCACGAAGAAGCTGCCGAACGCGACGTCCGACATCGGTTCGCCGTCCACCTCGGTACCGAGCAGCACGGTCACCAGGTCGTCCGCGGGTCGCTCCCGCCGGTGCGCCGCCAGCTCGATCGCGTACATCGCCATCTCCACGCTCGCGTGCAGGGCGTCGTCCGAGGCCGCCTCGCCGACCGAGGGGTCCTGTCCCCCGACGCACCGCTCCGCCCATCGGTGCAGCTGCGGGCGGTCCCCGGTCGGGATGCCGACGAGCTCCCCGATGACCTCTGCGGGGATGCGAGCGCAGAGGTCGTGGACCGCCTCGACCCGGCCGTCGCCCACCGCGTCGATCGCCTGGCGGCACACGGCGCGGACGCGCGGCTCGAGCCCGGCGACGACCCGGGCCCGGAAGTGCGGCGACAGCGGGGCGCGGTGGCGGTCGTGGCGGGGCGGGTCCATCGCGAGCAGCATGTCCCGCACCATCGACAGCGACCCCTCGTCGAGGTCCTCGAGGGTGACCCCGCCGCGCTCGGCGGAGTACACCTGCGGGTTGCGGGCGACCTCGATCACGTCGGCGTGGCGCAGCACCGCCCAGTAGGCCGTGCCGTCCGGCATCGGCACGCGGTGCACCGGGTCGTCGCGGCGCAGCCGCTCGAGCTCCGCGTGGGGCGGCCCGGCGACGTAGGTGTCGGGGTCGTAGAGGTCGATGGCGGCGTCCGGCAACAGCACCCCCCTGCGGACCCGCGGAGGGTACCGCCTCAGCGACGGCGGAGTCGCTTGGTGTCGGCGAGGAGCTCGGCGATGGCGCGCTCGAGCTGCAGCCCGAAGATCACCCTCGCACCGTCCCCGGCCGCGGGGCGCAGGGCCTCCACCAGCGCCGCCGGCTCCGAGCCGGTGCCGAACCCCTGGCGGACCGCGTCGACGAACAGGTCGACGAGCTCCGCGGCGGCCTTCCCGAGGTGCTGCTGGAGGATGGCGCCCGCCTGCAGCACCAGGTCGATGTCCACGCCGTCGGCGACGAGCCGCACCGCGATGTCCAGGAGTGCAGGCGCCGGCACGAGCCACGAGTCGCCCTGGCGGACCAGGAGGCCGGCCTCCTCGAAGTGCCCCTGGGTGCCCGGCGGGGTGCCTTCGAGCAACGGTGCGAGCTCCCGGCGGGACATCAGGCGCGGTTCGTCCGGTCCGAACGAGCCGCGCAGCGTGGCGTCGAGCCCGAGCCAGTCGGCGACGCGGGTCGACGCGTCGCCCTCCTGCAGCAGGGTGCGGATGGCGGGGAGCTTCAGGCCGCGGTCGCGCAGCTCGCCGACGAGTCGGAGGCGTTCGACGTGGTGGGTGCCGTAGCGGGCGACCCGGGCGTCCTTGCGGTCGCGCTCGGGTTTCTGGAGGAGCTTCTCCGCCTGGTAGAAGCGGATCGTCCGGGGCGGCACGCCGGTGACCTCGGCGAGCTCCTCCAGCGTGAGCGAGAGCTCGCCGCCATCCGCCGGCTCGCCCGCTGGATCCTCCTCCTGGGCGACCCGTTCGGCCATCACCTGATCCTGCCACGACCGTGGCCTCCGGCCGGGATGTGACCGTTGACGCTCCCCGCTACCGTTGACAGCTGGCACTGTTGCTGACAGTCTCCACTGTCATGATCTCCCCGGGCGTCGTCGGCCGAGCGCTGGCCCGCCTCACCACCCCCTTCGACCCCGACGCCTACCTGTCGTTCCTCCACCCGCTGTGGGGCACCAAGCTCCGCGGCGTGGTCGAAGCCGTCACGCCCGTCACCGCGGAGGCCGCCGCCATCACGATCCGGCCGAGCGCCGGCTGGCCCGGGCACGTGCCCGGCCAGTTCACCACCCTCGGGGTGGACGTCCGCGGCGTGCGCCACCACCGCTGCTACTCGATCACCTCTGCACCCGGCACGCGGGACCGCCGCGGGCCGCTCATCGAGGTCGTCGTGCAGGCCGTGCCCGGCGGCACCGTCTCGCAGCACCTCGTGCACGACGTCCGCCCCGGCGAGGTGGTGCGGCTGTCGGCGCCGGCGGGTGAGCTCACCCCCGACGTCCACGCCGGACCGGTGCTGTTCGTCACCGGCGGCAGCGGGCTCACCCCTGCGCTCGGCGTGCTCCGAGCCCTCGACCGCGAACGCCCGGCCGGCGCCGACGTCGTGGTCCTCCACCACGCGACGGACCCGGGCCGGTGCCTCCACCTCGAGGAGCTGGAGCGGCTCGACCGGACGATCGAGGGAGTGCGGATCACGACGACGTTCACCCGCACCGGACCGCGCCGGCACCTCGACGCCGAACGCCTCGAACACCTCTGCCCGGACTGGCGGGAGCGCACCGCGTACGTGTGCGGGCCAGAGGCGATGGTCGCCACCGCCACCGACCTCTGGCAGCGCGAGGGCCTCGGCGACCGACTGCTCGTCGAGCGCCACACCCAGCCCCGGGCCGCCGCGGCGGCCGCGCCGCTCGACGGGGCGACCGTGCGCTTCGCCGCCTCGGGCGTCGAGGTGCTCGCCGAGGGCTCGACGTCGCTGCTGGAGCTCGCCGAGCGTGCCGGGCTCCCCGCCCCCGCGGGGTGCCGCAGCGGGATCTGCCACACCTGCTCGACCCGCCTGGCGGAGGGCTGCACGCTCGACCTGCGCGATGGGCGCGAGTCCGTCGCGGGCGAGCACGTGCAGCTGTGCGTCAGCGCCGCGGCCTCGGACGTCACGCTCGACCTCTGAGCCCGACCTCTGAGCCCGACCTCCGAGGCGGACCCGACCCCCGACCCACGCCCCCCGACCAGCGAGGACCCATGACGACGACGATGGAACCCCAGGGCCGCACGGCGTCCCCCGAGACCCCCCAGGCCGCGCCCGCAGCGGCCCAGGACCTCGCGCAGGTCGACCTCGACGCGCTCGCCGCCGAGCTCGACGCGGTCCGCGAGGAGGTGCTCGCCTCGCTCGGCGAGGACGACGCGGCGTACATCCGCGGGGTCATCCGGCTCCAGCGGACCCTGGAGCTCGCCGGGCGGGCCCTGCTCGCCGCCGGAGTGTTCCCCCCGGCGTGGGTGGCGGGGACGGCGGCGCTGTCGTTGTCGAAGATCCTCGAGAACATGGAGATCGGGCACAACGTCATGCACGGCCAGTGGGACTGGATGCGTGACGAGGACGTCCACTCGACGACCTGGGAGTGGGACAACGTCTGCCCCTCCCGGCAGTGGAAGCACACCCACAACCACGTGCACCACCAGTGGACCAACGTGGAGGGCCGGGACGGTGACATCGGCTACGGGATCCTGCGGATCGACGACAGCCAGCCGTGGCGACCCCGCCACCTCGCCCAACCGCTGGTGTTCGTCGGGCTCGCGCTGCTGTTCGAGTACGGCGTGGGACTGCACGACGTCGAGATCGAGCTCGGCCGCTCGGGCAAGCAGCGGTCGACCCGGGACAAGCTGCGCGAGACCTTCGCCAAGGTCCGCTCGCAGGTCGTGAAGGACTACGTGCTGTTCCCGGCGCTGCTCACGCCCCTCGGCCTGCCGTCGGTGCTCGCGGCGGCGAGCGGCGCCGCGGTGGCCAACGTCGTGCGCAACCTCTGGTCGTTCGCGGTGATCTTCTGCGGCCACTTCCCCGACGGGGTGCGGATCTTCACCGAGGAGGAGGTCGAGGGCGAGTCCCGGGGCGGGTGGTACCGCCGGCAGATCCTCGGCAGCGCGAACTTCGACGGCGGGCCCCTGATGCACCTGATGTCGGGGAACCTCGACCACCAGATCGAGCACCACCTCTTCCCCGACCTGCCCTCCAACCGGTACGCGCAGATCGCCCCGAAGGTGCGGGAGATCTGCGAGCGCCACGGGTTGCACTACAACACGGCGTCCTTCCCGCGGCAGTTCGGCACCGTGGTGCGCAAGGTGCTGCGCCTCTCGCTGCCGTTCGGCTGAGCCCGCCGCCCGCGGGACCGCCCCGTCAGCCCGGCACGCCCGCGAGCTGCCGGGCGCGCTCGAACACGGCGTCGAGCATCTCCTCGGTGAGCTTGCCGGTGAAGGTGTTCTGCTGGCTGACGTGGTAGCAGCCGAGCAGCACGCGCCCGTCCGGGGCCACCGCCTCCACGCCGTGGCCGAACTTCGGCCGCCGGGCGAACCCGAGCAGCCGAGCCGCCTCGCCGAAGCCGAACGCGCCGAGCGCCACCACGACCCGGACCTCGGTGAGCAGCTCGAGCTCCCGCTCGAGGTACGGGCGGCAGTTGTCGCGCTCCTCGGGGGTCGGCTTGTTCGCCGGCGGCGCGCACCGCACGGGCGCGGTCACGTACGCGCCCCGCAGCTCCAGGCCGTCGTCGGCCGACACCGAGGTGGGCTGGTTCGCGAAGCCCGCCCTCCACAGCGCCCGGTACAGCCAGTCCCCGGAACGGTCTCCGGTGAACATGCGACCGGTTCGGTTCGCGCCGTGGGCGGCCGGCGCGAGGCCGACGACGAGCACCCTCGCGGCGTGGTCGCCGAAACCGGGCACCGGACGGCCCCAGTACTCCTGGTCGGCGAACGCGGCGCGCTTCTCGCGGGCGACCTGCTCGCGCCACTCGACCAGCCGCGGGCAGCGGCGGCACTCGACGACGACCTCGTCGAGCTCCTCGATCGTGCGCGTCGCCGCCAACTCCGCCTGGCCGGTGCCCATGGGCGCCGAGCATAGGATCGCCCGGATGGCCCGCCGATCCCCCAGGACCCCGCCACCGACGCTGCTGCTCCTCGTGCGCCACGGCCGGACCGGGACGACCGGCTCGGTGCTGCCCGGCCGTGCGCCGGGCCTCCACCTGTCCGAGCAGGGCGTCGCCGAGGCGGAGGCCGCGGCGGAGCGCATCGCCCGACTCGCCCCGGTCGACGCCGTCTACGCGTCACCCCTCGAGCGCACGAGGGAGACGGCCGCCCCGATCGCGAAGGCGACCGGCCGGCGTGTCCGCAAGGCGGAGGGGCTCCTCGAGTGCGACTTCGGCAGCTGGACCGGACGCAAGCTCTCCGAGCTCCGCAAGCTCCCCGAGTGGGACCTCGTGCAGCGCCAACCCTCCCGCTTCCGCTTTCCCAGGGGCGAGTCGTTCGCCGAGATGCAGGCGCGCATGTGGGCGGAGCTGGAGCGGCTGGCGGCCGCGCACCCCGGCGGCAAGGTCGTCGCCGTGTCGCACGCGGACCCGATCAAGGCAGCCGTCGCCATGGCGGCCGGCGTGCACCTCGACCTGTTCCAGCGGATCGTCATCTCCCCCTGCTCGATCACGCCGCTGCTGCTGACCCACACCGGTCCGGTGGTGCTCGCGGTGAACTCGACGGGTGACGACCTCACGACCCTCGCACCCTCGTAGTCTGGTCCGCGGACATGGGTGCAGCCTTCGAGTTCGACGACCTGGACTCCTTCATCCCCGGGGCGGTGGGCGAGCCCGGCCGCCGGGTCTTCTACCTGCAGGCGCGCCGCGGCGAGCAGGTGGTGTCGTTCCGGCTGGAGAAGGAGCAGGTGGGCATGCTGGGCCGGTACCTCGGCCAGCTGGCCGGCGCGCTCGGCGCCGAGGAGCCCGAGCGCGACGTCGCAGGGCTCATCGAGCCGGTGACCCCCGAGTGGGTGGTCGGCACGATCTCGGTGGGCGTCGACGAGGTGAACCGCGTCATCCAGGTGACCACCGAGGAGCTGGTCCCCGAGGAGGTGCCCTTCGACCTGTCGGGCATGACCGAGGAGGACATCGACGACCTGCTCGAGCTCGACGAGCCGCCCGCCGGGGCCCAGGCGACCTTCACGCTCCGTGCGGCGCAGGCGGCCGCGTTCGCGGAGGCGGCCGACGAGCTGCTCGCCGCCGGCCGACCGCCGTGCCGCCTCTGCGGCAGGCCGATCGATCCCGAGGGTCACGCCTGCCCGCGCTGGAACTGAGCGTCACCGTGGAACCGACCGGCGAGCTCGAGGACGACGAGGAGCTCGACGCCGGGGGGCCCGAGCCCTACGAGTACGACGCGACGGTCGGACCCGGCGATCCCTCCATGCCCGAGCTGCTGCGCTCGGGCCGCGTCGAGGTGCTGGGACACATGCCGTGGTCGTCGAACGCGACGTTCCTCGTGGAGGTGCACCTCGACGGCGACCACGCACCGGCGGTCTACAAGCCGCAGCGGGGCGAGCGGCCGCTGTGGGACTTCCCGCCGGGGCTGTGGCGCAGGGAGGTCGCCGCCTACGAGCTGTCCGAGGCGATGGGCGTGGGGCTCGTGCCCCCGACGGTGGAGCGCACCGACGCACCCGCCGGCCCCGGTTCGCTCCAGGCGTTCGTCCCCGCACGGTTCGAGGAGCACTACTTCACGCTGCGCGACCGCGACGACCTCCAGCTGCCCCTGCGGCAGCTGTGCAGCTTCGACCTCGTCGCGAACTCCGCCGACCGCAAGGGCGGCCACTGCCTCGTCGACGACGACGGCCGGCTGTGGGCGATCGACAACGGCCTGACCTTCCACGAGGACCCGAAGCTCCGCACGGTGCTGTGGGACTTCGCCGGTGAGACGCTGCCCGACGCGGTCGTCGCCTCGCTCGAACGGCTGCTCGACGCGGGCGTGCCGCCCCGGCTCACGGAGCTGCTGACCGGACGCGAGGCGACGGGGGTGCTCGACCGGGCGCGGGCGCTGCTGTCCGCGGGGAGGTTCCCCCACGACCCGACCGGACGCCGCTACCCCTGGCCGCTGGTCTGAGCGGTCGGCCCCGGAGCCGGAGAACGCCGACGGCCCCGGCCGTGGGGCCGGGGCCGTCGTTCGAGCTCGGTGCTGCTCGGCTCAGCGGGAGCGCAGCGCCTCGATGAGCTTGGGCATGACCTTGTGCACGTCGCCGACGATCCCGAGGTCGGCGACCGAGAAGATCGGCGCCTCCGGATCCTTGTTGATGGCGATGATGTTCTTGGAGCCCTTCATGCCGACCAGGTGCTGGGTGGCACCCGAGATGCCGGCGGCGATGTACACGGTCGGCTTGACGACCTTGCCGGTCTGGCCGATCTGGTACGAGTAGGGCACCCAGCCGGCGTCGACGATCGCCCGCGACGCGCCCGGCGCGCCGTTCAGCAGCTTGGCGAGCTCCTCGACGAGCGAGAAGTTGTCCTTGTCGCCGAGGCCCCGGCCACCGGCGACGACGACCGCCGCGTCGTCGAGGCTCGGGCCGGTCTTCTCCTCGACGAACCGGTTCGTGACCGTCGCGGCGCCGGTCGCGCCGAGGTCGGGCACGGTCAGCTCCTCGACCGCAGCCGCGCCGCCGCCGGAGGGCTCCGCCGCGAACGACTTCGGGCGCACGAGGAAGATGTTCGGCTTGTCGCTGGTGAACTTCGTGTAGACGTTCGTCGAGCCGCCGAAGATCTGCTCGAGGCCGGCGATCGCGCCGTCCCGCTCGACGAGGTCGACCACGTTGGTGATGACGGGGGCGTCGATCTTCACCGACAGCCGGGCGGCCACGTCGCGGCCGTCGTAGCTGGTCGCGAGCAGCAGCGCGTCCGGGCCGTTGCCGGCCTCGATGGCCGCGGCGATGGCGGCGGCCACGGGGGCGCCGAGCAACTTGCCCTCGGTGCCGGGGACGGTGAGCACCTTCGTGGCGCCGTAGCTGCCGACCTCCTCGGCGATGTCACCGCCGGCCGCGGTCACGACCTCGACGGTGTCGGCGAGCGAACGTGCCTTGGTGAGGAGCTCGAGCGTGTTGTTGGAGACCTTGCCGTCGGTGGCCTCGGCGAACACCCAGATCTTGGAGATAGCCATGTGTCGTTCCTTCGTTCTCGTGGGTGTCGTACTCAGATGATCTTCAGCTCGGCGAGGAAGTCCACGATCTTGCCGTGGCTCTCACCGTCGTCCTCGATGATCGTTCCGGCCTGGCGCTCCTCCGCGGCCGAGACCTCGATGATCTCCTGGCGTGCGCCGGCCCAGCCGACGGTGCCGGCGTCGATGCCGAGGTCCGCGAGGGTCACCTCGTCGACGGGCTTGGACTTGGCGGCCATGATCCCCTTGAACGACGGGTAGCGGGGCTCCACGACGCCGGCGGTCACGGACACGACGGCGGGCAGCGGGCACTCGACCTCGTCGTAGCCCGCCTCGGTCTGGCGCTGCACCTTGGCGGTGCCGCCGTCGATCGAGATCTCCTTGGCGAAGGTCACCGACGGGAGCGACATGAGCTCGGCGATCTGCTCGGGCACGGTGCCGGTGTAGCCGTCGGAGGACTCGGTCGCGGTGAGGATCAGGTCCGCGTCGCCGACGCGCTCGATCGCCTTGGCGAGGACCTTGGCGGTGCCCAGCGCGTCGGTGCCGGCGAGGGCGTCGTCGCTGACGAGCACCGCCTTGGCGGCGCCCATGGCCAGCGCGGTGCGAAGGCCCGACACCTCGTTGTTGGGAGCCATCGACACGAGGGTGACCTCGCCGCCGCCGGCGGCGTCGACCAGCTGCAGCGCCATCTCGACGCCGTAGCTGTCCGACTCGTCGAGGATCAACTTCCCGTCACGCTTCAGCGTCTTGGTCTCGGGGTCCAGGGATCCCGGGTCGGCCGGGTCCGGGATCTGCTTCACACACACGACGACGTTCATGCCGGGGATTCTGTCGCGGGCTACCCGGCGGTAACAAAAACTCGCGCCGGAAAGTTCTCGTCGCGGCGCGGATGTGCACGGAAGCGTCGGCCCTTGGGACACTCGGGGGGTGCGCGTCCTGCTCGTGGTGAACCCCTGCGCGACGCGCGTCACTCCGAGGAGGCGGCGGCTCGTGGAGCAGCGGCTCGCCGCGGAGCACGACCTCACCGTGGTCGAGACCGAGGCGCGCGACCACGCGACCGAGCTGGCGCGCCGGGCGGTCGCGGAGGGCCAGGACTGCGTCGTCGTGCTCGCGGGCGACGGCACGCTCAACGAGGTCGTCGGCGGCGTGGCCGGCACGTGCTGCCCGGTCGCGTGCCTGCCGGGCGGCTCCACCAACGTGCTCTCGCGCACGATCGGGCTGCCCGACGACCTGGGCGCCGCGACCGACCTGGTCAGCGCGGCGATCCGCGACGGCCGCACACGCCGAGTCGGGGCCGGGACCGTGAACGGCCGCTGGTTCCTCCTCCACACCGGCGTGGGGTGGGACGCGGAGCTGGTCTCGGTCGTGGAGCGCCACCGGCGACTCAAGCGCGTCCTCGGGCACGGCCTGTTCGCCGCCGCCGGGCTGCACACGTTCTTCCGGACCTGGGACCGCCGCCACCCGCACTTCCGGGTGTGCCTGCGGGACGGCGACGGCCGCGAGCACCTCGTCCCGGACGGCTACTTCGCCCTGGTGCTGAACAGCGACCCGTACACCTACGTGGGTCGGCGGCCCTTCGTGGTCGACCCGGGCGCCACGCTGGACACCCCGTTCACCGTGGCGGTCGTGCGCGACATGCGCACCACGCGGTTCGCGGCGCTCGCACTCGAGGCGCTGAGGGGTGACGGTCTGCGCTCCGACGACCGCATCGAGGTGCACCGCGGCGTGCAGTCGCTGGTCATCGAGCGCTTGGAGGGCGATCCCCCGCCGCGCATGCCGCACCAGGTCGACGGCGACCACCTCGGCGACGCGCAGCTGCTCAGGTTCGAGCACCACGCCGCCGCGATCACGCTCGTCGACCCCGTCGACCTCAGCCCCTCCTGAGGACCTCGCGGGCGACGGCCGGCACGTTGGTGATGATCCCGTGCACGCCGAGCTCGACGAGGCGGGCCATGCGCTCGGGGTCGTCGACGGTCCAGGTGTTCACCCGCAGGCCGAGCTGGCCGCAGCGTCGCATGAAGTCCTCGTCGACGAAGGGGTCCCAGGGGTGCACGGCGAGGTCGCCGGCGGAGGCGGCACGCTCGACCGCCGCGGGATCCGCGTGGAGGTCGAAGGTGAGCAGGCCCGTGTCGAGCCGCCGCCGCGCGGCGCGGACCTGCGCGAGCGTCGGCTCGTCGAAGCTGGTGACCAGCACGGGCTGCTCCCCCGCCGCACCGTCGCGCGCGGCGATCAGCTCCACCACGGCCTCGGCGACCACCGGGTCGCGGTCGACGCCGTCGCCGAGGTCGCCGGGGCTGTTCTTGATCTCGACGTTGACGCCCATGCCGGCGCAGGCGTCGAGGGCCTCCGCGAGCAGCGGCACGTGGTCGGGACGGTCGTCCGCGGCGACCCGGGCCACCGTCCTCCCGTCCGCGTAGACCGGGTCGTGGTGCACGACGAGGGCCCCGTCGGCCGAGCGCCGGACGTCGAGCTCGACCCAGTCGGCGCCCTGCTCCCTGGCGCCGTGGAACGCCTCGATCGTGTTCTCGCGGTGGTCGGCGGACGCACCGCGGTGGGCGATGACCAGGACCGACGGTTCTGATCCGGCAATTGGCATGGTCGTGAAACTTTCCCTTTACACGCCGGAAACCCGACGGTACTTTGTTCGCGGATTCACAAGTTCCCGGCTGAGGGCCTGCACAGGCCCGCCGGGGGCCGCGTTCCGGAGTACCACACCCCCCAACCGCACGCACTCGGGCGCGGCCCTGCGCGCCCCAGCACCCTACGGAGGAACCGTGGCGCTGACCTCGAGCCGAAGCCTCAACTCCGCCTCCGACAACTGGCGAGCCTACTCGTCGTGTCGTGACACCGATCCGGACCTCTTCTTCCCGGTCGGCACCACGGGCCCGGCGCTCGAGCAGATCGCCGCTGCCAAGGCCGTGTGCGAGACCTGCGAGGCCAAGGAGCCGTGCCTGGAGTTCGCGCTGACGACGAACCAGGACTCGGGGGTGTGGGGTGGCACCTCCGAGGAGGAGCGCCGGAAGCTGCGCCGGGCGTGGGTGGCCCAGCAGCGCCGGGCGAACGCCGCCTCCTGACGCACCGGCCGCCGGCTACAGTCCGACCGAACGACCTCCCTCCACGGGAGGTCGTTCCGCGTCCGGGTCCAGCGCGGTGACGACCGGCACCCGCAGGGCCACCCGGGTCCCGGACCGCCCGCTCGCGGGGGCGTCCGCGGGGCGGATCGCCGGGGAGAACGAGATCGAACCGCCCAGCTCCGACACGAGGCCCCGCACGATCGACAGGCCGAGGCTCGGGGTCGTCTCGGGGTCGAAGCCCGGCCGGATGCCCACACCGTCGTCGACGACCGTGACGTGCAGCACCCCGGCGCTGAGCGACAGCTCGATCACGACCCGGCCCTGCTCCCCCGGCGCGAGCGTGCCCGGCGGGTACGCGTGGTCCATGGCGTTCTGCAGCAGCTCGGTGAGCACCACGGCGAGCGAGGTCGCCGCCGGTGAGGGCAGCTTGCCGCCGTCGCCGCGGATCTCGAACGCGACCGGCCGCTCCGGGGAGGTGAGCCCCTCCTCCACCATGCGCACCAGCGGCCGGACGATCTCGTCGAGGTCGACCTCGTCGCCGTCCTCCCGCGACAGGGTCTCGTGCACGAGGGCGATCGAGCGGATGCGGCGGACCGACTCCTCGATCGCCGCCTTGGCGCTCGGCTCGGTCAGCCGCCGACCCTGGAGCCGCAGCAGCGACGAGATCGTCTGCAGGTTGTTCTTGACCCGGTGGTGGATCTCCCGGATCGTCGCGTCCTTCGAGACGAGCAGGCGGTCCCGGCTGCGGATCTCGGACACGTCCCGCATGAGGACCACCGCGCCGTCGACGCGGCGGCGCTCGATGAGGGGGATGCAGCGCAGCACGACGCACGCCTCGTCCCGCTCGACCTCCTCGGCCGCGGGGTGGGCGCTGAAGAAGGCCCGGTAGGTCGTCGAGGTGTCGGCGCCGAGCTCGGTGAGCGTCTGGCCCTGCACCCGCCCGGAGATCCCGAGCCGCCGCAGCGCGGAGATCGCGTTCGGCGACGCGAACTCGACCCGCCCCTGGTCGTCGAGGACGACCACGCCGTCGCCGACCCGTGGGCCACCGGTGGCGACGACCTCCTCCTCGTCGAAGGGGAACTCACCGGCGGCGACCATGCGCGCGAGCCGCTCGAACACGTCCTGGTAGACGCGCTCGAGCACGCCCCGCTGGCGGACCATCGACACCGGTGACTCGCGGCCCACGACCGCGACCACCTTGCCCTGGTGGCGGACCGGGATCGCCGTGACCCTGATCAGCTCGCCGAGCCACGCCGAGTCGACCGCCGTCTCGACGATGTCGCCGGTGGCCGCCGCCTGCGCGACCGCGGGGCGCTGGTCCTCGTCCATCGTCCTGCCGACCACGTCGTCGAGGAACAGCGTCTGGCCGGTGTTCGGGCGGACCTGGTTCACCACCACGAACCGGCGCTTCCCGGTGCCGGAGTCGGGCAGCGGCACGTACAGCAGCAGGTCGGAGAACGACAGGTCCGAGAGCATGTTCCAGCCGGCCACCAGCCGCTTGAGGTGCCGCGACGCGGCCTGCTCGACCGGCGGCACCACCAGCCCGACGTGCTCGGCGGTGAAGTCGCGGTCGTCGTCGTCCTCGGCGTCGGGCGCGTCGTAGTCCGGCTCGACGTAGCTCATCGCCAGATCGTCCCACCGAGGGCGAGGAGCCCTGCCAGGGAGTGGATGTCGTCGGAGAAGTACGGGATCGAGCAGGTGAGCGACGGCACCGCGGACAGCTCGCTGCGCTGCTCCGCCTCGCGGCGGGCCACGACCTGGTAGTCGAGGAAGCTGGAGCCGACCTCGCCGAGCACGTGGGTGAGGTGGGCGCGGCGCTGCTCGGGGGTGAGGTCGTCACCGACCAGGCCGTCGAGCTCGCCCGCCACCTTCGCGGCGTCCTTCGCGAGGACCTTCGCCGAGTCGGTCGCGTCGCGGTCGAGCAGGAACTCCGGCAGCGTCTTGTTCAGCACCAGCGCCCCCACGTGGTAGCGGCGCTCGGTCAGCAGCTGCAGGAAGTACTCCGCCTCCCGGGCGGGCGCGACCTCGAGGGTCGACACCACCACGAAGCTCGTGACGTTGCTGCCGAGGAGGCCGGTGACGGCGTCCGCCCGCTCGACGAAGCCGTCGTACATCGACTGGAAGAGGATGAAGAACTCGGCGATGTCCTCGAGGAACTGGGTGCCGAGGATCCGGTCCGCCACCGAGTAGAAGGGCCGCGACGCGACGCCGACCACCCGGGAGCGGTAGGGCGCGATGAGCCAGCGCAGCAGGCGCGAGGAGAAGAAGTCCGCCATGCGCTCGGGGGCGTCGAGGAAGTCGACCGCGTTGCGGGTCGGCGGGGTGTCCACGACGATCAGGTCGTAGCGGCCGGAGGTGTGGATCTCGTACAGCCGCTCCATCGCGACGTAGTCGTGGCTCTGGACGAACTTCCCGGTGATGTTCTGGTAGAGCGGGTTGGCGAGGATCGCGTCGCGGGTCTCGGCGTCCGGCGCGTGCTGGCGGATCAGGTCGTCCCAGGACTGCTTCGTGTCCAGCATCGCCGCCCACAGCTCGCCCTGGGGGTCGACGCCGGCCTCCTCGAACGCCTCAGCCGGGACCCGGGTCTCGACGTTGCCGAACCGCTCCATGCCGAGCGCGGTCGCCAACCGGCGGGCGGGGTCCACCGTGAGCACCAGCACCTTGAGCCCGAGGTTCGTCGCCGCGGTCGCGGCGAGCGCCGCGGCGGTCGTCGTCTTGCCGACGCCGCCCGAGCCGGTCGAGACGATGATCTCCTTGGACGCGCAGAGCTGCTCGAGGGTCGAGGGCTCGTCGCGCCGGCTCCGGTCGGCCATCAGCCGCCGAGCTCCTCGCCCAGGGAGTCCGCGATGCGGGCCGTCGAGCGGACGCCGTGCGAGCGCGTGAACAGGTAGGGCTGGTACAGCACGGGCAGGCCCTCCGGCAGGTGCTCGCGCAGGCGGGTCAGGTGGGGAACCCGGGACCTGCGCAGCTCGACCGCGAGCTCCGCGCCGTCCATCACCTTGCCGACGCCCGGACCGGCGACCCGTTCCAGCACCTCGGTCGGCTCGGGGGCCCGCAGCTGGTCGAACAGCGCCTCCTCGTTGCGGGCGAACAGCTCCGGCAGGACGCGGTTCACCACGACCGAGGCGACGTCGATCCGGGTCTCGGTGCGGAGGCGGTCGATGAGCTCGATGGTCTCCGCGACCGGCATCTCCTCGGGGACCGTCACCACGACCACCCCGGTGGTGGCCGGGTCGGTGAGGAGGTCGATCATCCAGTCCGTCTGGTTGCGGACCAGCCCGACCTTCACCAGGTCGTTGATCGCGACCGGGGACGCGAGCTGGCCGACGACGTGACCCGTGGCGGAGGCGTCGACGACCACCAGGTCGAAGTGCCGCTCGCGCACCTCGTAGGTGAGCTTGCCGACGGTGAGGATCTCCTTCACGCCCGGCGCGGCGTTGGCGATGAAGTCGAAGGTGCGGGCGAGGGGTCCGAGCTTCGCGAGCAGCGGCACCTTGAGCTGGAGCCGCAGGTACTCCCGTAGCGACTCCTCGGTGTCCATCGACATCGCGTAGAGGTTCTCGCGCACCTCGGTGGGCGTGAAGCGCAGGGTGCCGGTGCCGAGGAAGTCCGACAGGTCGCCCTTCGGGTCGACCTCGCACACGAGGGTCCGCAACCCCCTCCGGGCGGCGAGGAGTCCGAGGGCGGAGGCCACCGAGGTCTTGCCGACGCCACCCTTGCCGGTGACGAACAGCAGCTTGCGGTCGAGCAACCCGGGCCGCCCCGGTGCACCTGCCGCGGCGGACGACGTCACGCTCAGCTCGAGAATCCCATCGGCCGGCTGTCCGTCTCGCTGCCGATCTCGACGTACGCGATCTTGTCCGCGGGGACGGCCACGTCCCGGCCTCGGCGGTCGGTCACCCACAGCACGTTCGACGTGCCGGCGAGCACGTCCTCGACCCGCTTCATGAGACCGGCACGGTCCACGTCGTCGGGCAGCGGCACCTCGAGCTCACGGGCCGAGTACGTCACGCCGATGCGCATGTCCACTGGTGCTGCTCCTGGGGTCCTGGACCACGATCGGGGTCTCGTGGATGCCACATGCTATTGATCGGGCATGCCAGCGTCGACGTCGGAGGGGCCGCCGACCCACGAGCACCCGCCGCACGCGGGGACGAGGGTGGTGGTGGTCGCCCACGGGCCACCGCTGCGTGGTGGCGTGACCACCGTCGCGCTGGACCTGGTCGAGGACCCCGTGCTCAACGCCGAGTTCGAGGTGGTCTTCCAGAACACGACCCAGGCGCAGGACAAGCGGGGCCGGTTCGCGCTGGAGAACGTCTGGCGGGCGGTGTCGGACGCGGCGGGGACGTTCCGCCTCGCCCGGCGCGGCGCGGTCGTGCACACCCACTCGGTGCAGGACCCGACGCTCGTCGCGTGGCGCCAGGTGCTCATCGCCGCGGCCGCGCGCCTGCGGGGGGCGCGGGTGCTGCTGCACAACCACGCCTTCCGCCCCTACATGGCCCCGCCCGGCGGCTACCGCGTGGGCAGGGCGCACCGCTGGGCGTTCGCGCTGCTGGACCGCCTGGCGGAGGCGAACGTGGTGCTCAGCTCGGCGGGCATCCCGAACCTGGCGCCGCTGATGCCCCGGACGCCGATGCCGGTGGTCGCGAACTCGGTGGTCGTCGAGGACGTGCAGCAGAGCAGCGCCGACCACGAGGTGCCGGTCCTGCTCTTCGTCGGCGAGCTGCTCGAGCGCAAGGGGGTGCTCGTCCTGCTGGACGCGCTCGACCGGCTGCGCGAGCGCGTCGAGGGCAAGTGGGAGGTGCGCATCGTCGGCGACACCACCGCGGGGGTCGACCCGGAGAAGGACCGGGTGATCCGCGAGGTGCGCGCCCGCGGCTACGGGGACGCGCTGACGGGCGGGCTGCCCCGGGAGGAGGTGTACCGGCACCTCGCCGAGTCCGACGTGTTCGTGTTCCCCACCTTCGTCGAGGGCCAGCCGTTCTCGGTCATCGAGTCGCTCGCCGCCGGCGTGCCGATCGTCGGCTCCGACATCCCCACCGTGGCCGACATGGTCACCGACGGGGTGCACGGACGGCTGGTGCCCCCGGGCGACGCGGACGCGCTCGCCGGGGCCCTCGAGGAGCTGCTCGGCGACCCGGCCGCGCGGCGACGGATGGGCGCGGCGTGCCGCGAGCTCGCCCTCGAGCGGTTCGACCGGCAGGTGTTCCGCCGGCGGATCGCCGCGCTGTACCGCTCACCGGGCGGCAGCCCCGACCACGCGTAGGGTGTCCGCCACCGCGGTCGGGCTCGAGGTCGCGAGCTGACCGTAGAGTCACCTCATGCGCGAGCAGCGCTCCGAGACCGTGCTCGGGCGACCGGCGGAACCGTTGCGGCCCTACGTCGAGCGGTACTTCGGCTACCGGCTGACCGGCTTCCCGCCCGGGCTCCACCGGGGGCTCCCCGCTCCCCGCCCGACGTTCATCGTGAGCATCGGCGACGCCATCGACGTCGTCGAGCAGGTGGACCCCTCCCAGGCGCCCGACCGCTACCGCTGCGTGGTCGGCGGCCTGCAGGACGCTCCTGCGCTGATCGCGCACCACGGCGACCAGGAGGGCGTCGCGATCGACCTCACGCCGCTGGGCTGCCGGACGCTGTTCGGCATGCCGGCGCGGGCGATGTGGAACCTGTCGCTGGAGCTCTCCGAGATCGCCCAGGGAGCGGGCGACGAGCTGTGGGAACGGCTGCAGCTCGCCCGCACCTGGCCGGAGCGGTTCGCGGCGTGCGACGCGGTCCTGGGCCGGCTCGCGGCCCGGCACGAGGCCCGCGCCACGCTCGCGCCCGAGCTGTCGCGCTCGTGGCACCTGCTCGAGTCCACCCACGGTGCGCTCGAGGTCGGGGCGCTCGCGTCGGAGGTCGGGTGGAGCCGCCAGCACCTGCGGCGTCGCTTCGCGGACGAGTTCGGGCTGCCACCCAAGCTGGCGGCCCGTGTGATCCGCTTCGACCGGGCACGTCGCATGCTCGAGGCGTCGGGCCACGTGACGATCGGTGAGGTCGCCGCCATCTGCGGCTACTACGACCAGCCCCACATGGACCGCGAGTTCGCCGAGCTGGCGGGGTGCTCGCCCTCGGAGCTGCTCGCGGGCGACGTTCCATACGTACAAGACGTCGAGGTGGGCCCGGGCGGACGATGACCCCATGAGCACCGACACCACACCCACCACGACCGGCACCGGCGACCGCGACGCCGCGACCGCCGTGTGGCCCATCCTCACCTACCGCGACGCCAAGGCGGCGATCGCCTTCCTCCGCGACGCGTTCGGCTTCGTCGAGCGGGCGGCGTACGCCCGCGAGGGCGACCCGTCCGTGATCGAGCACGCCGAGATGCGCTGGCCACTCGGCGGTGGGGTCATGTTCGGCACCGCCGGCAAGGACGACGGGCCGTTCGGCAGCCGTGCGCCCGGCAACGACTGCGTGTACGTCGTCTGCGACGACCCCGACGGGCTGTTCGAGCGGGCCACGGCGGCGGGAGCGACGGTCGTGCGCGGGCTCGCGGACGAGGACTACGGCTCGCGCGGGTTCACCGTGCGCGACCCGGAGGGCAACCTCTGGAGCTTCGGCACCTACGCCGGGGACTGAGCGTCAGATGACCTTGAGCTCGGGGTTGTAGCGGCGGGTCGGCGCGAGCTCCACGTCGACGCGCTCGGCGAGGGCGGCGAAGGCCCGCGCGGCCTCGGAGTCGGGGTCGACCGCCACGATCGGTCGGCCCTCGTCGCCGCCCTCCCGCAGCGCCGGCACCAGCGGGATCCGGGCGAGCAGCGGCACGCCGATGCGGTCGGCGAGCTCCTGGCCGCCACCGGAGCCGAACAGCTCGTAACGCTTGCCGTCGTCACCGGTGAACCAGGACATGTTCTCGATCACGCCCTTGGTGTCCAGGCGGACCTTCTCGGCCATGAACGCCGAGCGCTGCGCGACCTTCTGCGCGGCCGGTTGCGGCGTGGTCACCACGTACAGCTCCGCGCGGGGCAGGAACTGGGCGAGCGACAGCGAGATGTCGCCCGTGCCCGGCGGCAGGTCCACCACGAGGAAGTCGGGCTCGTCCCAGAACACGTCGGTGAGGAACTGCTCGAGCGCCTTGTGCAGCATCGGGCCGCGCCAGATGACCGGCTGCTCCTCCTCGACGAAGAACCCCATCGAGATGCAGCGCACGCCGTGGGCCTCGGGCGGCACGATCATCTGGTCGATGACCACCGGCGGGCGGTCGATGCCGAGCATCCGCGGGATCGAGAAGCCCCACACGTCCGCGTCGACCACCGCGACCTTCTTGCCCCGCTGTGCCAGGGCGATCGCGAGGTTGGTCGTCACCGACGACTTGCCCACGCCACCCTTGCCCGACGCGATCAGCAGGACCCGCGTCCTGGAGGACGGGTCGGCGAACGGGATCGCACGGCCCTCCGCGTGGCCGTGCGCCTGCTGGGAGCCGGCTGAGGCCGAGGGGTCGCCGTGCAGCTTCACCCGCAGCGCCTCGCGCTCGGCGTCGGTCATCGAGGTGAACTCCAGCCGCACGTTGCCGACGCCGTCGAGCGCGCCGACCGCCTCGGTGACGCGGCGCTCGATCTCGGCCTTGAGCGGGCAGCCGGGCACGGTGAGGGCGACGAGCACCTCGACCTCGGGTAGGTCGACCCGCACGGACCGCACCATGTCCAGGTCGACGATCGACCGGTGCAGTTCGGGGTCCTCGACGGGCCGTAGCGCCTCGACGACGTCCTGCTCGCTGATGCTCATGCCGCGTCCCTTCCGGTCGGGCACCGACCTCCGGTGGCCGGCCCGAGCTTCCCAAGCCCACCCCCCGGGGGCAAGGCAGGTCCGTCACATGCCGCCTCCGGCCACCGCGGAGGCTCCCGGTAGACTCGTGGCGTGGCCACTCTGACGCCGACCGAGTTCGCCTCGGCGGTCACCGCGATCACCTCCGCATTCGGCGACCCGACCCGCCGCGAGATCTACCTCTTCGCGCACGAGTCGCCCGACGGCGTGACCGCGTCGGAGGTGGCCGAGCGGTTCGACCTGCACGCGAACGTGGCCCGCCACCACCTCGACAAGCTCGCCGCGGGCGGGTACCTCGAGGTCACCACGACGCGCCCCGCCGGCGGCGCCGGTCGGCCCTCGAAGCGGTACCGCGCGATCGAGGAGGAGGTGACCCTCAACGTCCCGGTCCGCCAGGACGACGTGCTGGTGCAGCTGCTCGGCAGGGCGCTCGCCGAGCTCGGCGCGGAGCGGGCCGCAGCGCTCGCCGAGGAGGTCGGCATCGAGTACGGCCGTGCGATGGCCTCCGCGATGGGCGAGCACAGCACCCGGTCGTTCCGGGCGGCGCTGCACGCGGTCGCGGATGCCCTCTCCGCCCACGGGTTCGCCGCCCACGCCGAGCGCGAGGGCAACTCGCTGCGGATCGTCACCCAGCACTGCCCGTTCGGGGCGGCGGTGGAGGAGCACCCGGTCATCTGCGCGGTGGACCGCGGCATGGTGAAGGGGATGCTGGGCACCCTCTACGGCGAGACGAGCGTGGACCTCGTCCGCTCCAGCGCGGACGGGGAGCGCCACTGCGTGGCCGCGGTCGACGACCGCGCCTGACCCGTGCCGCGCACCTACCTGGACCATGCCTCGACCTCGCCCGTGCGCCCCGCGGCGCTCGAGGCGATGGTGGGCTGGTTCCGCCCGGAGGGCGAGCCGGCGGGCGCGGACCCCGGACGGATCCACGCCGAGGGCATGGCGTCGCGGGTCGCCCTCGAGCAGGCCCGCGAGCAGGTCGCGGCGTTCCTCGGGGCACGTCCGCGCGAGGTGGTGTTCACCTCCGGGGCGACCGAGGCGATCGCGATGGCCAGCTACGGGGCGCTCGAACGCGATCGGACGGGCCGCCACGTGGTGCTCGCCGCCGTCGAGCACTCCGCGGTGCGCCGCTGGGCCGAACGCGGCGACCCGACGGTCGTCGGCGTGGACCGCACCGGGCGGGTCGACCCCGACGAACTGCTCGACGCCGTGCGCGACGACACCGCCCTGGTGCACGTGCAGTGGGGCAACCACGAGGTCGGCACCTGCCAACCGGTCGAGGAAGTGGTGCGCCGCTGCCGCGAGCGCGGGGTGCTGGTGCACGTCGACGCCGCCCAGGCCGCCGGCCGGCTCCCGATCTCGTTCGGCGAGCTCGGCGCGGACCTGCTGTCGGTGTCCGGCCACAAGCTGGGCGCACCCCCCGGCACCGGCGCGCTGCTCGTGCGCCGCGGGCTGCGCCTCCCGCCGCTGCTGGTCGGCGGCGACCAGGAGCGCGCCCGCCGGGCCGGCATGGAGAACGTGCCCGCGCTCATCGGCCTCGGCGCCGCCGCAAAGGAGCTGGCCACCTCGCTGCCCGCCGAGCGGGCCCGCTGCGAGCGGCTCGCCGGGCGCATCGTCGACTGGGCGGCCGGGGCGGAGGGCGTGCAGCTGCTCGGGCACCCCACCGAACGGCTCCCCCACCTCGTGTGCCTCGGGCTCGAGGGTGTGGAGCCCCAGCCCGTGCTGTTGGGCCTCGACCGGGTCGGGGTGGCGGTGCACTCCGGGAGCTCCTGCAGCAGCGAGGCGCTCGAGCCCTCGCCGGTGCTCGAGGCGATGGGCGTGGACGCCGAGCGGTCCCTGCGCATCTCGGTCGGGTGGAGCAGCACCGACGCGGACGTGGACCGGCTGCTCGACGCCCTGCCGAGCGTGATCGACTCGCTGCGCGCGCTGCGGAGGTCGGGATGACGCCGCACGTGGTGATCTTCGACCTCGACGGGGTCATCCGCGACTGGAACGACGAGGACCTCGGGCTGATGGAGTCCTCGTTCGGGCTCGAGCCCGGCGAGATCCTCGCGACCGCGTTCGACGGCGACCTCGGCCACGCCGCGGTGACCGGGGCGCTGACCTACCGCGAGTGGATGGACGAGATCCGGGAACGGGTCATCGGCGCGCACGGGCCCCACGTGGCGGGCGCGCTCGACGAGTGGGAGGCGAACGTCGGGCACGTCGACACCGAGATGCTGGAGGTGCTGCGCGCGGTGCGGCGGCACTGCCCCGCGGCGGTGCTGTCCAACGGCACGACCCGGCTGCGGCGCGACCTGCACGCGCTCGACCTCCACGACGAGTTCGACACGATCTTCAACACCGCCGAGCTGGGCGTCGCCAAGCCGGACCCGGCCGTGTTCCGGCTCGTGCTCGACCGCCTCGGCGCCGCTCCCGAGGCCACCCTGTTCATCGACGACCTCGCACCCAACGTCGACGCCGCCCGCGGCGTCGGGCTCACCGCGCACCAGCACACCGGCAGCGAGGGCACCGTCGAGTTCCTCCGCGCCCACGGGGTGCACGTGTGACGCGCCGGGCTACCGTGGCGGCCCGATGACGGTGTACCTGGTCCGGCACGCCTCCGCAGGGTCCCGGAACGAGCTCGACCCCGCCGATCGTGAGCGGCCGCTGGACGCCACGGGGAGGGTCCAGGCCCGGAAGCTCACCGACTGGCTCCGCCACGCCGCGATCGACCGCATCCTCACCAGCCCGTACCCGCGCTGCGTGCAGACCGTGGAGCCGCTCGCCGAGGCGACCGGCATCCAGCCGGAGCTGTGCGACTGGCTGGGCGAGCAGGCGCCGATCGAGCAGAGCTGGAAGGTGCTCGAGGAGGCCGCGGCCTCCACCACGGTGGTGTGCAGCCACGGCGACGTGATCCCCGAGCTGATCCGCCGGGCGCAGCTGCGCGGGATGCACGTACCCGGCAAGTCCGGTGCGGCGAAGGGGTCCGTGTGGACCCTCGAGCACTGGGACGGCGAGCGCTTCGCGACCGGCGTCTACACGCCGATCCCGGGCTGACCGCCGGGGGTTCAGCCCCCGTCGGGGTTCGGGATGCGGGACCGCCCCGGCGGCACGGTCGAGGTGGTGGTCTCCTCGGCACCCTCCTCGAGCAGGGTGCGCAGCTCCTCGGGGCCGCCGACCAGGAACGAGATCCTCGGCCGGGGCAGGCCCTCGAGCCGCTCGAGGTCCGCGCGCGCGTCGTCCGGGCGTTCGTCCGCGACCGCGATCGACGCCCGCAGCAGTAGCGCATCGGGGTCGTCCGGGTCGGCGGCCAGCGCGCGCTCGACGAACGCGGCCCCCTCGTCGAGCTCGCCCGAGCCCGCCGCCAGGAGGGCGTACGCGCGCGAGACGAGCGCGTCGACGGCGTCAGGGCGGCCCTCGAGGACCCCGTCGAGGCAGGTGCCGAGCGCGCCGAGGAACCCTGCGGCCGTCGCAGCGCCGTCCTCCTCGTCGGTCTCCTCGCCCGGCTCAACGGCACCGGCGGCCTCGACCCAGCAGGCTCGGGCGTCGCCGTCGAGCAGCTCGAGGAACACCTCGCGCTCGAGCCCCTGGGTGCGCAGCACCTGCACGGCGGCGGGGGGTGGGCCGGTGCGGTAGAAGCGGTCGATCTCCGCGGCGGCGGTCGCGTGGTCGCCGGCGCGGGCGGCCACGACGGCGCGGAAGACGCGCACGTCGGGGTAGTCCGGGTCGAGCTCGACGACGCGCTCGAAGTTGGCGGCGCCCTCGCGCACCCGGTCGGCGCGGATCATCGCCCAGCCCTGGTAGGTGAGCGCCTCGAGGTGGTCGGGTGCATCGGCGAGGATGGCGTCGTAGCAGTCGATGCCGGCCTCGGGGTCCCGCAGCGACGTGGAGCGGCAGGTGGCGAGCTGGGTTCGCAGGTCGCCGGTGCCACCGGTGATCGCGCCGTCGCCGCGCTGGCCGGAGCTGCGGGCGACGAGCACCCCGGCGACCACGGCGAACGCCAGCACCGCGACGGCGACGAGCACCTGGCGGGTGCGGTTCGGCGGCTGCCGCGCCTCGTGCAGGACCCGGCGACGGTGCTCGATCGCGTCGAGGACCTCGGCGGCGCGCACCGTGTAGTCGTCGCGCAGCGCGACGAAGTCGACCTCGTCCAGGTCGCCTGCCGCGTACTCGCGCTCGAGGTCCTCGAGCGACGCGAGCAGGTGGTCGCGCTCCTCCTCGAGGAGGGCGAGCTCGTCAGGGTCGAGCCGGTCGCGCTCGCGGGTGCTCACGTCGGGCGGTCGTTGCGGGACCTGCGCGCCGCGGCGACGCGCTCGAGGTCCTCGGCGGTCACGTGGCGGGCGGGCGCGTCCGCGCGCCAGCGGCGGAACGTGCCGGCCAGCAGCAGCCCGGCGCCGGCGGCGACGACGACGGGGAGGACCCAGACGAGGCCGCCGATGCCCGAGGAGGGCGGGGTGAGCAGCACCTCGGGCCCGAAGTTCCGCACGAAGTGGTTGAGGATCTCGTCGTCGGTGCGGCCCTGGGCCATCAGCGAGGAGATCTCCTCACGGAACTTCACCGCGGAGGGCGACTGGGAGCCCGCGACGGACTCGCCGACGCACTGCTGGCACTTGAGCTGCCCGGCGATCTGGAACAGGCGCTCGTCGCTGACCCCTGACGTGGGGGTCGTGCGCGCCGCGCCCATGAGGAGGGCCACCGCGGCGACGCCCATCAGCGCCCACCACCACCAGCGCTGGCGCTGCACGCGCTCGCCGGCGCTCACGTCCCACCTCCGCCCGGGACGCCCTCGCCCGAGGCCGCCGCCATGGCCGCCTCGAGCTCCTCGGCGGTCACGCCGCCGTTGTACTTGGTGACGACCGTGCCGGAGGGATCGACGAGGAACGACTCCGGCACGCCCTTCACCCGGTACTCGATCGTCGCGCCGTCGGCGCCGCCGGTGATCACGGGCCAGTCGCCGCCCTTCTCGGCGAAGAACTTCCGCACGCGGTCGAGCTCGTGGCTGTCGTAGGCGACGCTGACGACCTGGACCTCGCCGCGGTTGCGCTCGGAGAACGCGACCAGCTCGGGGTGCTCCTCGACGCACGGCGGGCACCACGTCGCGAAGAAGTTGACCAGCACCCACTGCCCGCGGTGCTCGTCGATGTCGAAGCGGTCGCCGGTGAGGGTCGTGCCGGTGAGCGCGGGCGCCACGTTGCCGATCAGCTCCCTGCCCGGGTCGCTCTGCTGCCGCTCCGAGGGGCTGATGACCAGCACCACCACGAGGGCGAGCACGGCCACGCCCACCACGGCGGCGATCGCGGGTGCTCGGCGGTTCATCGGTGCGCCTCCGAGGGGGCGGGTTCGACGGGTTCGACGGGTGGGGCGGGTTCCGCACCGGCGGGGGGTTCGGGCAGGTCGACGGCGTCCCCCTGCTCGGGGACGGCTCCGGCCGGCACGGGTGCGGACACCGGGTCGAGCGGGTTGCGGCGGCGGCCGGGGAACAGCGACAGCACCGTCCCGAACGCCATCACGCCGCCGCCGATCCAGAGCCAGGTGACGAGCGGCTGGACCACGACGCGGAGCCCGACGGTCGGGTCGGACTCGGTGGGGGCGCGCACGACGGCGAGCATCACGTCCTCGCCCAGCCCGGTGCGCACCGAGGGGGTGCCGATGGTCTGGCCCGACTGCCGGTAGCGGTTGAGCCTCGGCTCGTACACCTGGCCGCCATCGACGCGCACCTCCGCGATGAGCTCGATGCGGTTGTCGAGCTCCCGGGTGCGCATGCCGAGGTGCTCGACGGTGTGGCCGGCGACCGTCGCGGTGTCGCCCTCCGCGAGCGACAGCTCGGCCTGGCGGACGTAGCTCATCGAGGCGGCGAGCGCGACGCCGATGACGATCGTGCCGAGGTGCACGACCATGCCGCCGTTGGCCCGTCCCACGAACCCGCGCCAGCCCTGCCGGCGGGCGGCGAGCGCGAGCTGGCGGCCCGCGGACCCCGCCGCGAACCCGCCGAGCCCGAACGCGACGAGGGGTGCGACGCCACGGGCGCCGAGCACCACCGCCAGGGCGAGGGAGCCGAGGGCGATCCAGCTCGGCCACCAGAGCCGGTCGCGCAGCAGCTCGCCCGAGGCCTTGCGCCAGGGCAGCACGGGGGCGACGGCCATGAGCAGGAGGATCACGAGCCCGATCGGCATCGTCATCCGGTTGAAGTACGGCGGCCCGACCGAGAGCGTGTCGCCGCGGGTGGCCTCGACCACCAGCGGGAACACGGTGCCGAGCAGCACCACGAACGCGAACGCGGCGAACACCACGTTGTTGGCGAGGAACGCGCCCTCCCGCGACACCGGGGAGTCGATGCGGCCGAGGGAGCGCAGCCGGTCGCCGCGCCAGCCGATGAGCCCGATCGAGACCGCGGCGACGAGCACGAAGAAGCCCAGCAGCACCGGGCCGATCGAGCCGGAGGAGAACGCGTGGACCGACTCGACGACGCCGGAGCGGGTGAGGAACGTGCCGAGGATCGTGAGCGAGAACGTGGCGCACAGCAGCGACAGGTTCCACACCCGCAGCATCCCCCGCCGCTCCTGCACCATCACCGAGTGCAGGTACGCGGTGCCGGTCAGCCACGGCAGCAGCGACGCGTTCTCGACCGGGTCCCACCCCCAGTAGCCGCCCCAGCCGAGCACCTCGTAGCTCCACCACGCGCCCAGGAGGATGCCGGCGGTGAGGAACCCCCAGGCGAACAGCGTCCAGCGACGGGTCTCGACGAGCCAGCCCTCGCCGACCCTGCCGGTGACCAGCGCGGCGATCGCGAACGCGAACGGCACGGTGAACCCGACGTAGCCCAGGTAGAGCATCGGCGGGTGGAACGCCATGAGCACGTGGTTCTGCAGCAGCGGGTTCGGGCCCGGGCCGTCGAACCCGGCCGGCGCGGCGTGGGCCTGGAACGGGTTCGAGACGGTCAGCATCATCCCGAAGAAGAAGACGCAGACCACGAACATCGTGAGCAGCGCCCACGCGACGAGCGGGTCGTCGAGCCGGCGGCGGAACTTCGTGGCGACGACGGCGAGGTAGCCGGCGAGCACGAGGCCCCACAGCAGGATCGAGCCCTCCAGCGCGGACCACATCGCCGCGATGTTGAACAGCGTGGGGGTGCTCGACGAGCCCACCTGGGCGACGTACTCGACCGTGTAGTCGCGCATCGCGAGGGCCCGCTGCATCGCCCCCACGGACACCACGGCGCCGAGCAGCACGATGAACGCGTAGGGGCGCGCCATCGCGAGGAGGCGCCGGTCCCGGCGTCGCAGCCCGGACGCGACGACCCCGATCGCCATCAGCGAACCACCGAGGGCGACGATCACCCCGGCGAGTCCGAGCGCACGGTTCACCCGGCGCGCTCCCTTCGGGCCTCGATGTCCTCGTCGGCCTCGCGGAGGCGCTCCTCGTGCTCCTCGGTGTAGGTGTTGTCGTGGCGGACGAGGATCTCGTCGCTCTCGAAGTGGCCGTCGCCGAACCTGCCCTCGAGGATCACCGGGATCTCGGAGCTGAACAGCTCGGGGGGATCGCCCCGGTGCCGGACCGGTGTCTCGCCGTCGCCGAAGGCCAGGACGAACTCGACGCCCTCGTCGGTCTCCCGGATGGAGCCCTCGACGACGTTGCCCTGCATGCGGAACCGGTCGTCGCCGAGCTGCTCGCGCCGCTCGAGGGCCTCATCGACGTTGTAGTAGAAGAGCGCCGCGTCATCGAGGCCCTTGAACAGCACCACGCCGAGTGCCCCGACCAGCACGGCGATGCCGCCGATGGCGAACGCCTTGCGGGCGCCGCCGGGCTGCCGGGTGGAGCCGGGGGCCGGGTCGCGTGGCGTGACGTCGAAGGCGCCGCCGCTGCCGCCCATGGGGCGCGCGTCGGGCGACTCCTCGTCGTCGAGGGCGGGGTCGTCGAAGCGGGGACCGGTCACATCCACCTCCGGCGCTCCGGCGGGACCGCCCGGGAGAGCTTGCGGCCCCGGAGGACGATCGAGAGGGCGTAGCCGCCCCCGATCGCGAACGTCGCGACCCAGGACAGGACGATGTAGCCGGTCGTGCTCACGGTGCCACCTCCACGGACGGGGTGCCGCGCTCCGCACGGCGTTCGGCGAGGGCCTCCTCGAGGCCGGCGTCCGCCGCGCGCTCGACGAGGTACGCGACACGGAACCGGTGCAGCAGCATCCAGACGAACACCACCAGGCCCGTGGCGAGGGAGAGGTACATGGCGACGAGCTGGTTGCCGCCCATCTCGGGGTCGATCGTGCCCAGCACGGTGCGCCCCTGGTGGAGGCCCCGCCACCAGTCGACCGCCTTGTGGACGATCGGGATGTTGACGACCGCGACGAGCCCCACGATCGCGCAGCGCGTCGCCCGGACCCTGGTGTCCGCCGGCACGGCCCGCACCGCGAGGTAGCCGATGTACATCAGCAGGAGCACGGCGGAGGTGGTGAGCCGCGGCTCCCAGCGCCAGAACACCCCCCAGGTGGTCTTGCCCCACAGCGCGCCGTTCAGGATCGTCAGGACGAAGAACACGACGCCGATCTCGGCCGAGGAGGCGCCCAGCAGGTCCCAGAACTCGGTGCGCTTCCACAGGTACATGGCGGACGAGACGGCGGTCACGACGAACGCGACGTACGCCACCGAGACCGTGGGCACGTGGGTGTAGATCATGCGGATGGTCTCGCCGAGCTGGGCGTCGGGCGGGCTCACGAACAGCCCGTAGACGACGCTCAGTGCCAGGCCCACCAGTGCGGCGGCGCCGAGCACCCGGGTGCCCGTCGAGGAGGTCGACTCGGGTCCGCTCGCGACGGGCGGGGCGTGCCCGGATCGGTTCGGCGGGGTGCTCATGCATCCTCCAGCAGGGGGCGGAACAGGAACGCTCCGAGGGCGAGGTACAGGGTGGCGAACACGCCGAGGAGCGCGACCCAGGACCACCCTCCCCCAGCATGGCCCTCGAGACCAACCTCGAAGCCGCGCGTGGCTGAGATCAGCACAGGAGCGAGCAGGGGGAGCAGCAGCATCGGCAATAGTGTGTCCCGACTCCGCAGGCGAGCGGACAGCGCCCCGTACACGGAGCCGGCCGCGGCGATGCTCAGCGTGGCCGTCGCGGCCACGGAGAGCAGCAGCGGGGCGTGCGCCGGTTGGGCGTCGTAGAAGACCACGACCCCGACGCCGAGCACGACCTCCAGCACCGCGAGCTGCACGACCAGCGCGGCGACCTTCCCGAGGAAGATCGCGGCGGGCGCCATGCCCGACAGCCGCAGCGCGTCGAGGATGCCGTCCTCGGCCTCGACGCCGAAGCTCCGCTGCAGCACGAGCACCGACGAGAACAGCACCCCGACCCAGAACAGGCCCGGGGTGGCGCGCTCGAGCACGCCGCGGTCCGGGTCCAGCGCGAACGCGAACAGCAGGAGGACGAGCACCGCGAACGGGAGCACCTGCCCCATCCCCACGCGGGCACGCAGCTCGAGGCGCAGGTCCTTCGCGGCGACCAGCGCCGCGTCGCGGATCACGATCCCCGGCCCGCCGGCACGGCGTCGCCGGCGAGGAGGCCGCCCTGGACGACGCCGCCCTCGACGGTCACCGAGCGGTGCGCCACCCCCGTGGCGCGGTCGAGCTCGTGGGAGGCGAACACCACGGTGGCGCCGACCGACGCGGCCTCGACCATCAGCCCGTCGACGATGTCCCGCCCCTCGCGGTCCAGCCCCGCGTGCGGCTCGTCGAGGAGCCACAGCTCCGGCCGGCGGCAGACCATCGCTGCGAACGACGTGCGACGCCGCTGCCCCGCCGAGAGGGCGTGCACGGGGAGGTCCCAGAGCCGGCGGGCCACCCCGAGGCGCTCCAGCGCCGCCCGGCCCTCCTCGACCGTCGAGCCCGAGGCCCGCGCCCAGAACGACACGTTCTCGGCGACCGTGAGGTCCTGGTACAGGTGGGTGGCGTGCCCGAGCAGGCCGACGCGCCGCCGAACGGCGGTGCGGTCCCGGACGAGGTCCTCGCCGAGCACGGTCGCGGTCCCCGAGGTCACGGGGACGAGCCCCGCGCAGACCCGCAGCAGGGTGGTCTTGCCGGCGCCGTTCGGACCCCGGAGCAGCAGGATCTCGCCGCGCCCGACGTCGAGGTCGACGCCGGCGAGGGCGGGGAAGCGGCCGAGCAGGGCGACCGCGGAGCGGAGTCGGACGATGGGCGCCAAGGCTGGTGGTCGGTCAGGGCCGTCGACACGTCCCGCGGACCGACCCAACGGTACCGTCGCCCCGACGTCGGGAACCAAGCAGCGCCGGCGGTAGGTTGAGCCGGTGCTCGGAAAGTTCTTGGGAGGGTTGGGCCGGGTCCTGATCATCTCGGGCCTCGTCGTGCTCGGGTTCGTCGGGTACCAGCTGTGGGGCACCGGGCTCGAGACCGCCCGCGCCCAGGGGGACCTGACCGAGGGCCTCGCCGCGGGGCTGGCCGACGAGCCGGCGGAGGACCGCTCCGACGGCGAGGAGGTCGACGCGGCCACCCTGGACCTGGCGGAGATCGCCGAGCGCCTCGCGGAGGTCGACCCGGCGACCGCGCCGCCGATGCCCCCGCCGCCGGCGGGCGAGCCCCTCGGCGTGATCGAGATCCCGAAGATCGGGCTCGAGTGGGCGATCGTGGAGGGCGTGTCCAAGGAGGACCTCAAGAAGGGGCCGGGCCACTACCCGGGGACCGCCCTGCCGGGGCAGGCCGGCAACGCGGGCATCGCGGGCCACCGGACGACCTACGGGGCGCCGTTCAACCGGATCGACGAGCTGGTGCCCGGCGACGAGATCCGGGTGACGACCCCCCAGGGCCGCTTCGTGTACGAGGTGATCCCTGCGCCCGGCCAGGACGGCCAGGCCTGGTACGCCGTGCCGCCCACCCGGGTCGAGGTCCTCGAGGACGTCGGCGACAACCGGCTGACGCTCACGGCGTGCCACCCCAAGTACTCCGCCAGGGAGCGGATCATCGTGCACGCCCGTCTGGCGGCGCAGCCCGCCGCCACGCCGGAGGCGGTGTCGGTGCAGCGCCCGGAGGTCCGCGAGGAGGTGGCGCTCGACTTCGACGACGGGCTCGAGGGCGATCCCGACGCGCTCCCCCGCGCGCTGGCCTTCGGCGGCGGCGCGGCGGCGCTCATGGTGCTCGCCTGGGTCCTCGCCCGCCACGTGCGGAGGTGGGTCGTGTACGCGCTCGCGACGCCAGGGGTGCTCGTGCTGATCTGGTTCGGCTACGTGCACATGGACCGCTACCTGCCCGCGCTGTGACCGCCACCGCGACCGCTCCCAGGGGGCGCAGGGCGCTCGCCGCGTGCTGCGCCGCGATCGCGGTGGTGCTCGGCGCGTGCTCCGGCGACGGGGACGGCGCGACCGACGGCCCGACCTCGACGACCGCGGCGCCGGTGAGCACCGCCGTCGAGACGACGGTCACGACCCTGCCGGAGGGGGCGACCGAGCAGGGGTTGCGCGAGCTGGAGGTCGGCGACTGCTTCGACCTCGTCGACGACCCGGCCGCCGCCGACCGGGCGGTGTGGTCGCTGCCGTGCGAGGACCCGCACAGCCACGAGGTGTACGACGTGCTCGACTACGAGGGCGAGGACGACGAGAACGGCGGGGACGGCTCGTACCCCGGGGTGCCCATCGTGCAGGACTGGGCGGAGCAGGCCTGCCACGACCGCTTCGAGGCCTTCGTGGGCGTCCGCTGGACGCTGTCCGAGCTCGACATCCAGGTGTGGTGGCCGTCGGAGGACTCCTGGGCCAGCGGCGACCGCACGGTCATCTGCACGGTGTTCTCGCCCAGCAGGGACCGCCTGCACGGCTCCCAGCGGGGAACCGGCAGGTAGCGGGGCCTCAGCGTCCCTTGAACTCGGGTGGGCGCCGCTGGGCGAAGGCCTGGCGACCCTCGACGAGGTCCTCGGAGGACCACGCCCGCTCGAACGCCTCGCGGTAGCGGGCCTCCGGGTCCGCGTCCGCCTCGGGCCGCTCGAGCAGGTCGAGTCCCAGCTTGGAGCCGGCGAGGGTCAGCGGGGCGAGCGACGCCACGTGCTCGGCGAGGAAGTCCGCCTCGCCGGGCGAGGACGTGATCCGGTGCACCAGGCCGACGGCGTGGGCCCGCTCCGCGGTCAGGGGCTCTGCGGTCAGCAGCATCCAGCGGGCGGTCGAGTGCCCGGCGAGGAGCGCGAGGCGCTGCACGGTCCAGTGGTCGACCATGAGCCCGAGCCGGGCGACGGGCACCGCGAAGCGGGCGTCCTCGGTGGCGAGCCGCAGGTCGCAGGCGAGTGCGAGCTGCATGCCGAGGCCCATGCAGGCCCCCGAGATCGACGCGATCGTCGGGTGGGGCAGCCCCGCGAGGTCGTCCAGCGCGTGGCGCAGCGCGCGGGTGAAGGCGAGGTCCTCGAGCTCGGTGAGGTCCGCGCCGGCGCAGAAGTGCCCCTCGTCGCCCTCGAGCACCAGCACGCGAAGGTCCGCCGCGGCGGCCCGGCGCACCCCTTCGTGCAGCTCGTCGAGGGCGGCGTGGTTCAGGGCGTTGCGGCGCTCGGGCCGGGAGATCTTCAGGCGCCCGATGGCGCCCTCCACGGTGTAGGTGACCGTCATGCATCCTCCACGTCGGTGGTCGGTCCGGGCGTCATCCCGGGGCGCCGGGCTGCCAGATCATCGCCCACAGCGCCACGACGAGCAGCACGTGCATGGCCCCGGTGAGCGGCCCCACCGCGCTCGAGCGGGCGCGCTGGGCGCGGATGAGCAGGAACATGACGACCGCCATGGCGATCCACACCGTGAAGGCGATCGAGATCCACGTCTCCTTGAACACCTCGCGGGGCTCCATCGCGTAGGCGCGCATGATGCCGCTGAACAGGAGCACGACCAGTGCGGGCGACTGGATGACGGTGGCGACCTTGGCGAACGCGCCGCCCGCGCCCGGCTCGGCACGGGTGACCGACGGGGCCGCGAAGAGGGCGCCGAAGGCCACGACGGCGGACAGCACGTGCAGGAACAGCCAGAAGTCGTACATGGCCCTGCGTTCTAGTGCACCGGTCGGACGGTGCCGGACGCCCTCGCGGCCCGAAGCCCCTCGCCGACCCTTCGCCGCCACCGCCTTGCGACGAAATCGACGCGCGGGCGGACCACGTCCGTGCCGTTCCCGTGTCCATATTTCGTTGCAAGGCGGCGCCGGACGACCCACACGCTCATGCCGGTCCCGTTCCCCCTCACGTCTCACCTCGTCGGGCGCCTCGTCGGGCCGCCTCGCGAACGAGCGCCTCGAGGCGTCCACGATGGCGGCGCACCGTCGTCGGCGGCCGGGGCGTCGCCTCGTACCTTCCCCAACCCACGCGCCGGACGCGCCCGAGGCTGCTCTCGTAGCGCAGCACGTCACCCACGGTCTTCCGTGGGTCGCGCCCCGCCACCCGCAGGCCGCGCAGCTGGAGCGCATCCAGGAGCTCGCCGATCGACAGCGGGCATCCGGCATCGTGGAGGAGCGTCAGCAGGCAGTAGCGCAGGTTCCGTCCCCGGAGGGCACCGGGTTCGAGCCGGGGGGCCTGCGACGCCATGGGCGCCAGCGTGCCGCTCGGGCGATCGCCCGCGCAGCGGGTCGCGCGACCCGCGTCGGCGCGCTACCGGCCCTTCCAGACGGGAGGACGCTTCTCCATGAAGGCGGTGATGCCCTCCTTCGCGTCCTCGAGCTCGGTGGTGAGGGTGAGCATCGGGTGCAGCATCCGCAGCGCGTCCGCGGCGGACTGGTCCCACGCCGCGTAGAAGCTGTCGCGCCCGAGCCGCATCACCGCCGGCGACTTCGACGCGAGCGTCGCCGCGAGCTCGTCCACCTCCGCATCGAGGGCCTCGACGGGGACGAGGCGGCTCACGAACCCCATCTGGTCGGCCTCCTCGGCGCTGACCCGCCGGCCGGTCATCATCAGCTCGAGCGCGCGCTTGGGGGGCATCGAACGGCACAGCGGCACGGTGATCATGTAGGGCCACAGCCCGACGTCGATCTCGGGCGTGCCGAACACCGCGTCGTCGGCCGCGACGACCAGGTCGCAGGACAGCGCCAGCCCGAACCCTCCGGCGAGGCAGTAGCCCCGCACCCGGGCGATCGTCGGCTTGCCCAACGACCACAGGTCGTCGAACAGCGCGGCGAGCTCGCCCCGTGCCTGGTGGACCTCCGCGTAGCCCGCGTCGGCGCGCATGCCGCCCAGGTCGGCACCGGCGCAGAACGCGCGGTCGCCCGCGCCGGTGAGCACGAGCACCCGGACCTCGGGGTCGTCCGCCGCCTCCGCCACCCGCTCGCGCATCCCCGAGATGACCGACCAGCTCAGCGCGTTGCGGCGCTCGGGTCGGTCGATCGTCAGCCTCGCGACGCCATCCGCGACGTCGTAGCGCAACTCGTCGCCGTCCATGGCGTCGCACGCTAGTGCCGCAGCGCTCCACTAGGTTCCCCCCGGATGGCGCTGGTCCCGACGCTCCTGGCACTCGTCGTCGGCCTCGTCCTCGGGCTCCGATGGGGCGGCCGGCTCGAGCACGTGCTCGAGTGGCGGCCGGTCCAGCCGCTGCTCCTGCTGACCGGGCTGCTGCTGGGCGTGGTGGCCGACGTCGGTTCGCCCGGGGGCGGCTTCGGCGTGCTCGTGTCGCTCGCGGCGCTCGCGACCCTGCTCGCCTTCGCGGTGCTGAACGTCCGCGTCGGCGGGATGGTGCTCGTCGTGGCGGGCCTCGGGCTCGACCTCCTCGTCGCACTCCTGAACTGGGGGACCCCGGTGAGCGGCGCGGCGCTCACCTCGGCGGGCGTCGTCGAGGAGGGTGCCCTCGACACGGTGCGCCTCTCCGGAGGCCGGGAGCTCGCGGACGGCGCGGTGCTGGGCTTCCTCGGTGACGTCATCCCCCTGCCGTGGGGCCAGGTCGTCTCCATCGGCGACCTCCTGACCCTGGTCGGCATCGCGCTCGTCACGGCGAGCGTGGTCCGGCGCTACGAGGTCCGGGGCGGGCGGCCGGTCACCTACCGCGGCGGCGGCCTCGGCGGCCCGCGCGACTACCGCAGCGCGCTCGACGCGCTCGGCCGCGGCCCCGCACCGCGGCGGGGACCCGGGCTTCACCCCTCGCGGCTCGACGAGCGCCGCCGGGGCGCGCGGAGCCGCCAGGCGAGGGCGCCCCGCCAGGGACCGGAGGCGGCGCGACGCCGGCCGGGCCCCCCTCCCCGCTGACATCCCACGCCGGATCCGTTCTCCTGTCCGTCACCCGCCGAGCGGCGGGCGAGTGGACGAAGGGACGGCATCCGATGGCACAACTCGGACTGGATCCGGAGCAGATGGGCTCGCTGCAGAAGTCGCTGCAGCGCGACGCGGGCACGATCAGGACCCTCGCCCGCCAGCTCGACGGGCAGCTGCGCTCGGCGTGGTGGCGGGGCACCGATGCGGACCGGTTCCGGGCCGACTGGGACGGGAACCACCGGGCGCACCTGGAGAAGGTCGCCGCGGCGCTCGAGTCGGCCGCGAAGGTCGTCGCGACGAACATCGCGCAGCAGACGCAGGCCTCGCAGAGCTGACCGGGGTCGCGGACCGCTCCCCCCCTGCCGGTGCCGCCGTGCGCCTCCTCCTCACCCTCGTCGGCGGCACCGGCCCTCCCCTCGAGCTGGAGCTGGAGCTCGCCGGGGACGTGACGGTCGGCGAGCTCGCCGACCACCTCGCCGGCCAGCTCACCCGCCACCGGGCGGACAGCTCCGTCGTGCCGGGCGCGACGCTCGCGGCCACCCTCGACGGCGCCGGGGAGGACGTGCTCGACCGGGGGCTGCCGGTGCGTGCGGTCGGGCCGAGGTCGGGCAGCAGGGTCCGCCTCGTGCCGCCGGGCCCGTCGCCACGGCGACCGGCGGCGTCGCCGGTGTCCCTCGTCGCGCCCGGCACCGAGCCGGTGCGCCTCCCCTACGGCTCGACCGAGCTCGACGGGGTCGTCCTGGACGTCGGCCGGCGCGTGACGCTGCGCAGCGTCGGACCCGACGCACCGTCGGTCAACGGCGTCCGGGTGCTCGGCCACGCCCGGCTCGCCCCGGGCGACCTGGTGTGGACCGGGCGGCGCACCGTGGAGGTCCGGGTCGACGGGCCGCTGCGGCCTCCCGCCGCTGCGGGACCCACGGAGCGGTTCCACCGGGCGCCCGAGCGGCGGCTGCTGCACCGACCGGTCGAGGTCGAGCTGCCGACGCCCCCGTCCGCGGTGCGGCGCCCCGGCTTCCCGGTGCTCTCCGCGGCGGTCCCGCTCCTCATGGGCGTTGCGCTCTGGGCGGTGACACGCTCCGCCGCGTCCGCCGCCTTCGTCGTGTTCAGCTTCGTGTTCGTGGTGGCCTCGGGCATCGAGGCACGCCGGGAGTCCGCCGCCGAGGAGCGCTTCCGGGTACGGGAGTACCGTACCGACCTCGCCGCCCGTCTCGACGAGCTCAGGGCGCGCCGCGAGGCGGAGCGGCGCCACGCGGACCACGACGCGCCCGCGACCCGCCAGGTCACCGGGTGGGTCCGGTCCCGGTCGGACCGCCTGTGGGAGCGGACCGGCACGGCACCGGAGGCGCTGCGCGTGCGCGTCGGTGTCGCGGCGCAGCCCGCCGCGGACCGGGCGGTGCTGCCGAACGGCGGCCGGCGTGACCTGCTTCGGGAGCTGCGCGCCGCCGCCGACGAGCTCGCCACGTCGACGCTCCCGGTCGTGGTCGACCTCGACGCCACGGGCGGGCTCGTCGTCGCGGGCGCGGACGATCGACCCACCGCGGTCGCCCGGGCCGTCGTCGCCCAGCTGACCGGGCTGCTCGGTCCCGACCAGCTCGCGCTCCGGGTGCTCGCGGCGCCGGCGCGTCGCGACGAGTGGCGCTGGTGCCGCTGGTTGCCGCACGCCTCCGCCGGCGGCGCGGCGCGGACCCTCGTGCTGGTCGACGGCGCCGATCCCGACGAGGCCGAATCGGCGCTGGTGCACACCCCCGGATCGGTCCCCCTCTGGCTCTCCTCGTCGGTGGCCGGCGTGCCGCCGGGCATCCGCGCCCTGCTCGTGATCGGCGACGGCACCGCGGAGCTCACCGTCACCGACGAGCACGGCACGGTCGTGCGCCACGTCGGGGACGTCGGCACCGAGGAGCTGCTCGCCGAGGAGGCGGCGCACGCGGCCCGGTCGCTCGCGCCCCTGCGCCCCGCGCGGACGCCGGCCACCGGCGCGGGCCCCCGGGCGACCGCGGTGGCCGCCCCGGACTCGGTGCGCCTCGGCGACCTCACGCCGGTCGGTTCGGCCGCTGCGGTCCGGGAGCAGTGGGAGCGGTCGGCGACGACCGCGACGCTCGGCGCACCGATCGGCCGCACCGACGGCGGGGTCCTGTCGCTGGACCTGCGGGACGACGGGCCGCACGCCCTCGTCGCCGGCACGACCGGTGCGGGCAAGAGCGAGCTGCTGCGGACCCTCGTCGCGTCGCTCGCGCTCCACCACGGACCGGACCGGCTCAACTTCCTGCTGGTCGACTACAAGGGCGGCGCCGCGTTCGGGCCCCTCTCGGGGCTGCCGCACACCGTGGGGGTCATCACCGACCTCGACCGGGGCCTCGCCGCCCGGGCGCTGCGCTCGCTGCGGGCGGAGGTCCGGCGGCGGGAGCACGAGCTCGCCGGCCACGGTGCGGCGGACGTCGCCGAGCTCGACGCCCGCGCGCGGTCCGAGGGGGCGGGCGGCGGGTCTCGGCTCGCGTCCCTCGTCGTCGTGGTCGACGAGTTCGCCACCCTCGCCCGCGACCTCCCCGAGTTCGTCGACGGGCTCGTGGACGTCGCCCAGCGCGGCCGGAGCCTCGGCATCCACCTGGTGCTCGCGACGCAGCGCCCGGCGGGGGTCGTCACCGACGCGATCCGTGCCAACGCCGCGCTGCGGATCGCGCTGAGGGTCGCGGACGAGGACGACAGCCTCGACGTGGTCGACGTGCCCGATGCCGCGCACCTGCCGCGCGAGGTCCCGGGCCGCGCCGTGGTCCGCGTCGGGCCGGGGAGGTCCGCGGTCGCGCAGGTCGCCTGGTCCGGCGGCGCCGACCAGCCGGTGGCGCGCGTGCGGTCCTGGCCGCTCGGCGAGCGCGACGACGCGGCGGGCTCCGCGCCGGGCTCCGCGGCGGACTCCGCGGCGGACTCCGCGGCGGAGCCCGCCGGCCGCACCGAGCTGGAGGCGGCGGTCGACGTGGCCGGGCGTGCCGCGCGGGACGTGGGCGTGGCGGCACCGCGCCGGCCGTGGGTCGACCCGCTCCCCGCACGGGTCGAGCTGTGGACGCTCCCTCCCGCCGAGGCTCCCGGCCGCGCCGCCATCGGTTGGGCGGACCGCCCGGACGAGCAGCGCCGGGACCTGCTCGAGGTGGACCTCGACCGCGACGGCGGCGTGCTGGTGTTGGGCGCGCCCGGCGCGGGCGCCTCGACCGCGCTGCGCACGCTGGTCCACGCGCTGCGCGCCGCGGGGACGCCGCTGCGGGTGCACGGGATCGACGCGGGCACCGGCCTCGCGGCCCTGCGGGGCGGGGACGTGGTGGGCGACGTCGTCCCGGTCGGCGACGGCGAGCGGGTGCTGCGCCTCCTGCGGGCCACCGACCGCGAGCTGCGCCGCAGGATGGACGCGGGCCTGGAAGCAGGACCCGGCACCCTGCGGCGGCTGCTCCTCGTCGACGGCTACGGGCCGTTCGAGGAGCTCTACGAGCGCGTGAACCGCGGGGAGGCGGTGGACCTGGTGGCGAGGATCGCCCGCGACGGGCGCCGGTTCGGGATCCACGTCGCGATCGCCGCACGACGGCGCGGCGAGGTGCCCGCGGCGCTGGTGCCGTCGCTCGGGCTGCGCCTGGACCTGCGCTGCGCGACCGTGGACGAGGCGGCGCTCGCCGGCCTCCCCGACGGCGCCGCGGATGCCGAGGTGCCCCCGGGCCGCGGGCACGTGGGCGGCGTCGAGGTGCAGGTGGCGCTCCCATCGGGGGGTGCACCGGGCGAGCGCTCGGCCCGAGCGGCGCCCGAACCGGTGCCCGCGCTGCCACGACACGTCCCGCTCGCGGACCTGCGGGCCTGCTCCCCCGCCGCCCCCGGCGGCGACCCGTGGCTGGTGCCGGTCGGCGTCGACGCGGACGACCTCGCCACCGCCCACCTCGACCTGCGGCACCACCATGCGGTGGTCGCCGGACCGCCGCGCAGCGGGGTCACCACGGCGCTGTCCACGATCGCGGCCGCGTTCGACGCGGCGCACCTGCTCACCAGCCGCGACCCCGTCGCGGACGGGGCGGGTGGTCCGCAGGTGTGGGCGAGCGCGCGGGAGTGGTCGGAGGCCGCGTGGGCGGAGCTGCTCGGGGCGGTCGAACGGGACGCCGCGGCGGGCAGGAGGACCCTCCTCGCGCTGGACCGCTTCTGCGAGCTGGTCGAGCTGCCCGGGGCGTCCGTGCTCGAGGACGAGCTCGCCCGCCTGCTCCGCTCGGCTGCGGGCACGCCGCTGCGCGTCGTGGTCGGCGGCGACGCGGACGGCCTGCTGCGCTGCTACTCCGATGTCGCCACCCGGCTGCGCGGCGGCCGCACCGGGCTCCTCCTCCAACCGGATCCGGACCTGCACGCGGGGCTGCTGCAGGCCTCGCTCCCCCGGCGCGACGAGCTCCCGGCCTGCGCCGGGCGCGGGTGGGTCCTCGGCCCCGGCACCGCCACGCCGCTGCAGGTGGCCGTGCCCTGACCCCGCTCAGGCGGCGTCGGAGGCGCGCGGCTCGTCGAGCAGCGCCAGGTCGTCGACGGTGACGAGCCCCACCGCCACCGCGTGCTCCACCAGCCGTCGGCGCCGCTCGAGGGCGCTCGCGCCGAGCCCGCCGTGCACGCCCGAGACGCCGGCGCGGTGCAGCTTCTCGCACAGGTGGTCGAGCTTGCGGTTGTACTTCGTGACCGTCCAGCCCAGCCGGGCCGCGCGGTCGCGGTTCGGCGGCACCGGCACGTCCGGCTCCGACGGGTTCCGCAACCGATCCTCGCAGAGCGCCGCGAGCAGCAGCCGCTGGTCCGGGTTGAGCTCGACCCGTCCCCACTCGAGGGTGCGCACGCCCTCGATGCCGTCGGGGCCGAGCAGGTCGGTGTCCCACTCGTGCTCCTCGAGGGCACCGAGCAGCTCGTACCTGGTCGGCCCGGCGTGGAACCGGATCACGAACTCGCCGTGCACCAGCGCCATCGCGGAGCCCGGGCCGACCGTCGAGGAGCTCGGGCCGCCGACCTCGAGGACGGTCAGGGTGATCGACCGCCCGAGGTTCTCGAGCCACCACGCGCCGCCGCGGTGCGACACGCGACCGAGCACGCGGTGCAGGTACGGGTTGTCGTCGATCGTCAGGTCCGCACTCCGCCCGAAGGTCAGCCGGTCACCCGGCGACAGGCGGAGGTCCTCACCGCAGAACTCGAGGTACAGGCGGCCGGGTGGGAGGGAGTCGTCGTCGGACATGGGGCCGCACGATAGACGACTCGTCAATGCATTTCATGCATTTTCCTGCGACTTCATTGCGGGGCCCCGGTCGCGCGTGGTGCCCCGGTTGGGGCAGGCTTGGCGGAGTGGCCGACGAGGTGCGAGGGCGCGAGGTGACCCAGGACGATCCGGTGCTCGCACGGCGCGAGCGCATCCGCCGCTGGACCGAGCTCGGCACCCGCATCGGATACGTGTGCTTCGGCGCCGCGGTGGTCCTCTTCGTCGTCGCCTTCATCGCGGACTTCCCCTCGTGGCTCGTGACCGCGGTGATCGCGTGCATGGTCGCCGGGTCGATCGTGCTGCCGCCCGCCATCGTGCTCGGGTACGGCGCCAAGGCCGCCGACGCCGAGGACCGCGGCGAGAAGTTCGGCTACTAGGTGTACTCGGCGCCCGCCCCGCTACAGCGCCTCGAGGACCAGCGACACGGCGGAGACGACCAGCACGGCGAGCACCGCCCGCTCGAACGCGCGCCCGGCCAGGCGTCGGCGAAGGCGCAACCCGAGCGGGATCGCCGCGGCGACGGCGAGCCCGGCGACCACGGAGCCGACGAGCCGGTCGGAGGTGAAGCCGCGCTGCGCGCCCAGTACGGCGATCTGGACGGCGCCGGTGACCCCGAAGATCGTCGTGATCGCGAAGACGTAGGCGTCCCGGTGCAGCCGGTAGCCGTGCATCCACGTCGCGACCACCGGCCCCGACACCCCCACCGCCCCCTGCATCAGGCCCGCGACCGCTCCGGCGAGCGGCGACCAGCGCCGCGCGGTCACCGGGTCCATGCGGAGCTCCGGGCGCCGCAGGAACTGCACCACGAAGAACGTGATCGCCGCGGCGAGCGCGATGCGCAGCGGCGCCTCGGGCAGCCGGACGAGCAGGATCGTGCCGAGCACCGCGCCGACGATCCCGAGCCCGACGAGGCGGTCGAGGTCCCTCGCACCGCCCCGGTGCTCCCGCGCCTCCCAGCACAGCACCACGTTCGCCGCCAGGTTCGGCAGGGCGACGACCACGACGGCGTCCTCGATGCCGCAGACCAGTGCGATGAGCGGCACCGCCAGCACCGGGTAGCCGAGCCCGGTGACACCCTTGACGAACGCGCCCGCCGCGGAGGCGAGCAGCACGACGGTGAGCTGTCCGGGGGTCACCGCAGGTCGACCGCGCTCAGCCCCGGTCGAGCGAGGCGACTCGCCACACGGGCTCGACGTCGTACTCGGGTGCGTCGATGCCGCCGCAGGTGATCTGCGGGACGTGGCGCTCGACCTCGACGACCGCGGTGCGAACGACCGCCGTGCCGTCGGGCAGGGTCCCCTCGACCCGCACCGTCGTCGCGAGGCTGGCGCGGTCGAAGGCGGTGACCGTCGCCGTGCGCTCGGCGTTCGCCCAGTCCCACCCCAGCTCGGCGAGCACCGCGACGTCGGCCACCTGGGCCGGCCCGCCCGCGAGCGCGGCGCTGCCGCGGCAGTGCGGCACGAGCTCCGACGGCTCGACGCTGCGCCGGACCAGCGCGAGCGCGCGGTCCTCGTCGAGGTGGGCCCACGCGTAGCCGTCCGGGAAGGTCAGCACGGTGGGTGCGAAGCGGTGCCCCCCGGTGTGCGACGTGCGGTGCACCCGCACGCACCCGTCCCCGGGGCCGTCCGCGACTCGTGCGGCGAGCCGGTCGTGCAGCGTGGCGCCGAGGCTGCCGCAGCAGGCGTCGCGCCGACCGTGTGTGCACACGAGCACCTCGACCAGATCGCGTGGCGTGCCGACCCTCCGCTCGGCGAAGGCGGCGACCGCGGCCTCGTCGGCCTGCAGCAGCGCCCGGCAGAGGTCGACGACCTCGTCCGCCCCGACCTGCCACTCGCGACGCGCGTACGGGCCCGCCACCGTGGGGCCGTCCCCCGACGCCGGCCGCTCGTGGAACACCACCCGCGTGCGCCCCTCCGTGCCCGGGACGGGCACCAGCCCCTGTGGCCGGATCGTCCGCCCGTCGGGGGCGCGCACCGAGGTGGTGCCCTCGCCGACGAGGGTGCGGAACGGCTCGCTCCAGCTGATGTCGCGCTCCCACGGCAGGGGCACGTCGACGCAGAGGAACGCGTCGTAGGCGCCGGCGGTCCCGGCCGACCCGACCCCGAGCGCGGAACGGAACGGCGCGCACCGCAAGCGGGGTGCGCCGAGGTCCTCCACCACGTCCAGGGGCCGCGCCATGGGCGCCGAGACTAGGTGGGGGTGTTGGGTACCGGTGACCGCCGCTTGTTACCCTTCGGTAACCATGCGCTTGCCAGCTGCCGAACGCCGTGAGCAGCTCCTCCGCACCGCGGTCACGGTGTTCGCGGAGCACGGCTACCACGCCACCTCGATGAACGACGTCGCCGAAGCGGCGGGCGTCACCAAGCCCGTGCTGTACCAGCACTTCAGCTCGAAGCGGCAGCTGTTCATCGAGCTGCTCGAGGACATCGGGGCCGAGCTGCGCAGCACGATCGCCAAGGCGACCGCCGACGCCGCCGGCCCGCGGCTGCAGATCGAGCAGGGCTTCCGCGCGTACTTCCGGTTCGTCGAGGAGTCCACCGACGCGTTCCGCGTCCTGTTCGGCTCCGGGGCGCGCCGCGACCCCGAGTTCTCGTCCTTCGCCCGGGCGGTGGAGCGCTCGATCGCCGAGACGATCGCCGAGCTCATCGTCGTCGAGGGCGAGCCCGCCCCCCAGCGGCTCGTGCTCGCGCACGGCCTCGTCGGCATGACCGAGGCCGCGTCGCGGTACTGGCTCGCCCACGACCGCGAACCGGGCGTCGACGAGCTCGCCTCCCAGCTGTCGCAGCTCGCCTGGTCGGGCCTGCGGGGCATCCGCACACCGCCCACCGCCGAGGCCCGCACCGATGCCTGAGGACTGGTTCGAGGTCGTCGTCGAGATCCCCCAGGGGTCCCGCAACAAGTACGAGATCGACGAGCGCACCGGGCAGATCTGGCTCGACCGCCACCTGTTCCAGGCGACCGTCTACCCCGCCGAGTACGGGTTCTTCCCCGACACCCTCGCGGAGGACGGCGACCCGCTCGACGCCCTCGTCCTGCTCGAGAACCCGACGTTCCCCGGCTGCAGGGTCCGGGCACGCCCGGTCGCGGTGCTCGAGATGGAGGACGAGAAGGGCCGCGACCTCAAGGTGCTGTGCGTGCCCGCCGGCGACTTCCGCTGGGACCGCATCCAGGACGTCGACGACGTGCCCGGCCACCTCCTCGCCGAGATCCGCCACTTCTTTGACGTGTACAAGGACCTGGAGCCGGGCAAGCGGAGCATGCTGGGCGACTGGACGGGCCGCGCCGACGCGCTCGCCGCGATCGACGACGCCCGCCGGCGCTGGTCGGGTGAGGGCGGGGGCCCAGGGGTGGGGTCGGCCTAGAGCTCGAAGCCCAGCGCCCGGGCCCGGGCGGCGTACTCGCCGATCTCGGCCGTCTGGTTGCGCACCATCCGGTCCGCGAGCTCCCGGACCCGCTCGTCGGACGCGTGCCTCGCCGCGTACCTCGCCATGTGGATGCCACCCCGGTGGTGCTTCGTCATGAGCTCGAGGAACGCCCGGTCGGCGTCGCGACCCGACAGGCCGCGGAACCGGTCCATCTCGTCCTGGGGGATGATCCCCGGCATCCGCTCGATCGGCATCGCCATGTTCATCCACGCCATCGAGTCCCGGTCGCGCGCGCCGAGGTCGTGGCCCCACTCCTCGAGGAGCGACTCCATGTAGCCGATCTCCCACTGCTGGGCGATGACCGCCTCGAGCGCGAAGTGGGCCACGTGCTCGTCCTCGGCGTTGGCGTTGCCGAGCACGCCGATCTGGATCGCCTGCTCGTGGTGGTAGTGCATGTCGCGCAGGAACCCGACGTCGACCGACTCCTCGCCCGGCCGCCCGGCACGGTCCGCCAGCGTGAGCGCCACGACCACCGACATCAGGGCGGCGACCGCCACGAGCAGCACCACCTTCGGGGTGGTCCACCCGGAGGTGCCGTCGAGCGCGGCGCCCATGCGGGCGGCGACACGCGCCGCGGAGCCGGCGTGTTCGTCCTCGTCCTGGGTCGCCACGTGCTCGGTCGTCACGGGCCTCAGGCTAAGCCGGGCGCACCGGGTCGGCGTCGCGACCACGCGGGCGGGACGGGCGTTAGCGTGGGTCGACCCCGACCGAGGAGCAGTGCATGTCGCAGGACACCTGGACCGAGCGCGCCGCCGGGCAGGCGGCACCGGTGCACTGGGCGGCCCAGGTCCTGGGCGCCTACAAGGTGTACGGCCAGGGCGAGGCGGAGGTCCGAGCCCTCGACGGCGTGACCGTGGGGTTCGAGGCCGAGCGCTTCACGGCGATCATGGGGCCCTCCGGCTCGGGCAAGTCGACGCTCATGCAGTGCGCCGCGGGGCTCGACCGCCTCACCAGCGGCACCGCCATCATCGGGGACGTCGACATCGGCCGCCTCAGCGAGCGGCAGCTGACCCTCCTCCGCCGGGACCGGGTCGGCTTCGTGTTCCAGCAGTTCAACCTGCTGCCGACCCTCGACGCCGCGGAGAACATCACCTTCCCGCTCGACCTCGCCGGCCGGAAGGCCGACCCGGCCTGGTTCGACCAGGTGATCTCGGCGGTGGGGCTCGGCGACCGCCTGCACCACAAGCCCTCGGAGCTGTCGGGCGGGCAGCAGCAGCGGGTGGCGGTCGCCCGGGCGCTGATCGGCCGTCCGGACATCGTCTTCGCCGACGAGCCCACCGGGAACCTGGACTCGCAGTCCTCCGCCGAGATCCTCGACTTCCTCTCGAGGGCGGTGCACGAGCTCCGCCAGACGGTGGTGATGGTGACCCACGACCCCGTCGCCGCGTCCCACGCGGGGAGGGTGCTGTTCCTCGCGGACGGGCGCATCGTCGACGAGCTGCTCGACCCCGACCGGGACCGCATCCTGGACCGCATGCGCGCGCTGGGACGCTGAGCCGGTGCTGCGCTACACGATCAAGAGCCTGCGCGCGCACCTGTCCCGGCTGCTGGCCACGGCACTCGCCGTCGTCGTCGGCATCGGCTTCCTCGCCGCCGGGCTCATGCTCACCGACGCGATGGAGTCCGGCCTCGTCGGCGACCTCGAGCAGCGCTACGAGGGGGTCGACCTGGCGGTCGTGCCGTCCAGCCCGACCTCCGGCGAGTTCGACCTCGGCCTGCGCCTCCAGCCCTCCCTCCTCGACGCCGTCCGTGACATCGAGGGGGTGGCCGCGGCCGCCGGCGAGCTCGTCGCGGACGTGCGCGTGCTCGACCGGGACGGCGACCCGACCGACCTGCGCTCACGTGGCCGGGCCTGGATCGACGACGCGGAGCTCAACCCGCTGTCCCTCGTCGAGGGAGGGCCCCCGCGCCGCGACGGCGAGGTGGTGCTCGACGCCGGCACGGCCGCCGACGCGGGCGTCGGTGTGGGTGACCGGGTGCGGCTGCGCACGCCGGTGGGTGCCCGCGAGGCGGTGGTGACCGGCATCTCGAAGTTCGGGCGCCGGGACGCCTCCGACCCCGGCGGGACCGTCTCGTTCGCCGAGGACGCCGCACGCGAGGTGCTGGGTGGCGCCGAGGCCGGGTGGAGCAACGTGCTCGTCCGGGTCGACGGCCGGGTCGAGAACGTCGCCGCGGCGCTGCGCGACGAGCTGCCGGGTTCGGTGGAGGTGCGCACCCGCGACGAGCTCGTCGAGGACGCCGCGGACGAGGCCGCCGCGTTCATCGGCTTCCTGCGACCCGCGCTGCAGGGCTTCGCGTACCTCGCCCTGTTCGTCGCGTCGTTCGTCATCTTCAACACGTTCTCGGTCGTCGTGACCCAGCGCTTCCGGGAGCTCGCGCTCGTTCGGGCGATCGGCGGCACCCCCGGGCAGGTCCGCCGCTCGTTGCTGCTCGAGGGGCTCGCGATCGGCTTCGGCGCGAGCGTCGTCGGCATCGCGGCCGGCGCGCTCCTCGCGCTCGCCATCCAGGCGGTGCTCGGCTGGTTCGACGTCTCCCTGCCGGGGGGCGGCGTGGAGCTGTCGGCGTGGACCGTGGTGCTGTGCCTGGTCGTGGGCACGGTGGTGACGGTGCTGTCGGTCCTGGTGCCCGCGTTCCGCGCCGGGCGCACCAAGCCGGTCGAGGCGATGCGCTCCTCCGCCGTCGACACCTCGGGCACCTCGAAGGTCCGGGCCGTCCTCGGCGCGACGTTCCTCCTCGCCTCGCTCCTGCTGCTCGGGTTGAACCAGTTCGTGCACAGCACCTGGATGCTGCTGGCGCCCGGGGCGCTCCTGCTGTTCGTCGGGCTGGTGGTGGGCGGCCCGCTGCTGGCCCGGCTGCTCGCCGCGGTCCTGCGGCGCCCGATGTCCGCGCTCGGGCTGACCGGGGCGCTCGCCGCACGCAACGCGGTGCGCAACCCGCGCCGCACCGCCACCACCGCGAACGCCCTCGTGATCGGCCTGTTCCTCGTGACGCTGGTGACCGTCGCCGGGGAGGCGCTCAAGACGGCGCTCGTCAGCGAGCTCAACGCGCTCTCCGGCTCGGACTACATCGTGACGACCCAGACCGCGTTGGCCGACGACCTGCTCGAGCGGATCGACGAGGTGGACGGCGTCGAGGCGACCGCGCCGGTGCGCTCCGCGCTCACCTTCGACGACGGCGAGAGCCCGGTGACGATCACGACCGGTGACTTCGAGGCGCTGGAGCGCACCACGGGGCTCCAGCTCGCCGACGGCTCGCTCGAGCGGGTGCGCGACGGCGACGCCGTGGCCGTCGCCGACCTGTCGGGGCTGCTCGGCGAGGACTCGGGCGGCAGCATGGCGATCAACCGGGTCGGCGACCGGATCGGCCTGCGGGACCTCGAAGGGGAGGTCCGCTACCTGGAGGTCGGCGCGACGCTGGACGGCGAGCTCGACTCGCTCCTGCTCGGCTACCTCGCCGGGGAGCGGACCTTCGTCGAGGTGGCCGGCGAGCGACCCGTCAACACGGTGTTCGTGCGCGTCGAGCCGGCCAGGGCCGACCAGGTGGGCGTGCGCCTCGACCGTCTGCTGAGGGACCACACCGGCGTGGAGGTCCTCGCCGGCAACTTCATCGGGCAGATCGTCGCCCAGGTGTTCGACTTCCTGATCGGCGCGGTGAACGGCCTGCTCGGCATGAGCGTGGTCATCGCGCTGGTCGGCATCGTGAACACGATGACCCTGTCGATCTTCGAGCGCCGCCGCGAGCTCGGCATGGTGCGCGCGCTCGGCATGACCCGTCAGCAGGTGGGGCGGATGATCCTGCTCGAGGCGTTCGTGATCGGGCTGCTCGGCACGCTGGTCGGCGTGGCCGCCGGTGTGCTGCTCGGTTGGGTCGTCGTGTCGAGCATCGACCAGACGATCGAGCTGTCGCTCAACTGGGCCCGCGTCGGGCTGATCCTCCTGGTCGGGCTGGCCGTCGGCGGCCTGGCCGCGATCCTCCCGACCCGCCGGGCGACACGGCTCGACATGCTCGACGCGATGCGGTCGCCCTGACGGGGGCGCTCAGGACCCCTCGACGGCCGCGGCGACGATCTCGCGCAGCCCGGCGAGGAACCGGTCGACGTCCTCGGGGCGCGTGTCGAAGCTGCACATCCAGCGCACCACGTGCCGCTCGTGGTCCCAGACCCAGTGCCGGGACCACTCGAGCAGCGGCTCGACCGCCGCGGGCGGCAGCGCCGCGAAGACCGCGTTCGCCTCGGGCGGCGCGACCACCTCGACCCCGGGGACGGCAGCCGCGCCCTCGGCCAGGCGCGCCGCCATGGCGTTCGCGTGGGCGGCGTTGTCCAGCCACAGCCCGTCGCGCAGCAGCGCCTCGAACTGGGCGGCGACGAAGCGCATCTTCGACGGGAGCTGCGCCGCCTGCTTCCGCACGAACCTGGCGTGCCGGGCGAGGTCCGGGCGGAGGAAGAGGACCGCCTCGCCGTACATCATCCCGTTCTTGGTGCCGCCGAAGCTGACGACGTCCACCCCGGTGTCGACCACCATCTCCCGCAGGCCGCACCCGAGCGCCGCCGCGGCGTTGGCGAGCCGTGCCCCGTCCAGGTGGACGAGCAGGCCGTGGCCGTGCGCGACCTCCACGAGCGCCGCCAGCTCGTCGAGGGTGTAGAGGGTGCCGAGCTCGGTCGACTGGGTGACCGAGACCACGTGCGGTTGCACGTGGTGCTCGTCGTGGAGGCCGTGGAGCTGCGCGACCACCTGCTCGGGGCGCAGCTTGCCGTCCGGGCACGGCACGTCGATGAGCTTGCAGCCGGTGAACCGCTCCGGCGCGCCGCACTCGTCGACCGCGATGTGGGCGCCGTCCGGGCAGATCACCGCCTGCCACGGCTGCAGCATGCACCCGAGGCCGACCACGTTCGCGCCGGTGCCGCCGAAGGCGAACACCACCTCGGCGTCGGTGCCGAGCAGGTCGGTGAACGCCGCGGTGGCGCGGGCGGTCCAGTCGTCCATGCCGTACGCGAGCGCGTGGCCGCGGTTGGCCGCGGCGAGCGCGTCCATCACCACGGGGTGCACGCCCGAGGCGTTGTCGCTCGCGAACGAGGCGTCGGGGGGTGGGACGGTCGGGCGCACTCAGACGATCGTCGCGATGAGCACGAAGTGGCAGGCACCCGCCGCCACGGTCATCGCGTGCCAGACCTCGTGGTAGCCGAAGCGGTGCGGGATCGGGTCCGGTCGCCGCCGCCCGAGGACGACCGCGCCGACGGTGTAGAGCAGCCCGCCCATCCCCATGAGGGCGAGCTGCACGGCGTCGAGGCTCTCGACCAGCGCCGGGAGGGTCACGATCGCCGCCCAGCCGAGCGCCAGGTAGAGCCACGACCCGCTGGAGCCCGAGCTGGTGCCGAGCCGCACGAGCTTCATGATGATGCCGGCCAGCGCGATCACCCATGCCACGACGAGCATCGGGATGCCCCACACGGCGGGGAGCGCGACGAGGCACACGGGGGTGTAGGTGCCGGCGATGAGCAGGAAGATCATCGAGTGGTCCGCCCGGCGGAACCACAGCACCGCCCGGGCCGAGCGCGCGAGCCGGTGGTAGGTGGCGCTGGTGCCGAAGAGACCGACGAGGCTCGCCCAGTAGACCGCGACCGCCACCCGGGCGGCGGTCGTCTCGGCGGCGCTCAGCAGGTACAGGCCCGCCGGCAGGGCGAGGACGAAGGCCGCCGCGTGCAGCCAGCCCCGCCACGAGGGGCGCACCCCGTAGTGGTCCTCGATCAGGTCGACGAGCGACGCACCCTCCCCGTCGGCACCCGAGCCCGGGGGTCCGGCCACCTGCTCGTGCTCACCCGTCACCGCCATCGTGCCCTCCGCCCCGCTCGTCGCCCCGGGCCACCTCGCAGGGTACGGATCGGACGGGCCGGCGTCCACGTCTCGGCGGGGAGCCGGTTTGGCGACGTGCCTCCCCGGGTACCCGTCGGCCACCACGAACCGCACCCGTGGGTGTCGGACCGCGAAGGGGACGCACATGCTCTGGATCATCGGTTGGCTCATCATCGGCCTCATCGCCGGCGCACTCGCCCGGCTGCTCGTCCCCGGGGAGGACCCGATGGGGATCGGCGGCACGCTGGTGCTCGGCCTGGTCGGCTCGCTCATCGGCGGCTTCCTCGGGTACCTCATCTTCGGCGCCGACATCGACGACGGTGCGGTCCAGACCGCTGGGTTGCTCGGATCGGTCGTCGGCGCGGTGATCGCGCTGCTCATCTGGCGTGCGATCCAGTCGCGCGGCGGGGGCATGGTCCGCCGGTGAGCCCGCTCCGTTCGGCCCAGCCCGACCACCAGGGGAGGACCCGATGAAGCCACTACGCCGTGCACGCCACGCGCTCATGTTCTTCGGCGCCGGTTCGCTGGCCGCGTACTTCCTGGACCCCGACTCGGGGCAGGTCCGGCGTGAGCGCTTCCTGCAGCAGGTCCGCTCGCTCACCAACCCCGAGCCCTCCGGTGAGCCCGAGCGCGGGGAGTCCGACGGCGACGAGTCCGCACCGGCGGCCGGGGAGCCGGCGACGGGCCAGCCGTTCGACCTCCCCAGCGAGCAGCAGTTCAGCCCCGGCTGAGCGCCACCTCGTGGGTGCCGGCCGGCCAGTCGAACCGTGCGAGCACGCGCGGGCGGCTGCGCCGCGCCAGCGCGTTGACCGAGCGGAACTCCACCACCGCGTGCTCGGGGGTCAGGTCGACGACCCCGTAGCCGCGGCGGGCGAGGTCGACGAACCGGAAGCCCGGGCGCGTCGTGCGCACCGCCCGCGCCAGCTCGGGCGCGAGGTCGCCGGTGAAGTCCGCGCCCCGTGAGCTGATCGAGCCGCAGACGAACTCCTGCAGCACCACCGGGCTGGTCGGGTCGTCGAAGTCGCGCCGCACCCCTGCCTGCCAGAACGAGTGGATGTCGCCGGTGAGCGCCCCGACGTTCGCCACGCCCTCCTCCGCGAGGTGCTCGAGGAGCAGGTCCCGCTCGGCCTGGTAGCCGTCCCAGTCGTCGAAGTTGACGTAGACGCCCGCGTGGCGCGGCAGGCCCTCGACCATCGCCCGCAGCGACGGCTCGTCCAGGTCGACCACCCGGATGGGGCTGATCATCACCTGGTTGCCGAGCAGCTTCCACGTGACCCCGTCCTGCTCGGCGGCGCCGAGCCGGTCGAACAGCCACCGGCGCTGGTCCGGCCCGAGGATCGTCCGGTCCTCGTCGTGGACCACGCGGTTCGGGTGGTCCAGGGTCGCCCCGAACACCGGCCGGGCCCCGTCGGGGGTCATGGGCTGCGGGTCCCGGTACTGGCGGGTGTCCAACAGCGCGAGCTCGAGCAGGTCGCCGAAGCGCACGGACCGGTGGATGCGGTCGCCCTCGATCGGCCAGACCGGCTGGTACTCCCACCACGCCCGGTACGCGGCGCGGGCGCGCGCCGCGTCCTCGACGAGGGTCAGGCGGTGGTAGTCGTTGACCAGCTCGTGGTCGTCCCAGACGGTGGCGAAGGGGTGCGCGGCGTGCGCGGCCCGCAGGTCCGGGTCGCCCCGGTACACGCGGTACTTCGCCCGGTACCCCGCGAGGTCCTCCGCCGTGCCGACGCCGTCGCTGCGCACGTCGAAGGGGCTCCACCCGCCCGACTCGTAGATGTAGTCACCGAGGTGCACGACCGCGTCGATGTCCGGCTCCTCCGCGATCGCCCGCCACGCCGGGAAGTAGCCGGCCGTGTACTGCTGGCAGCTCGCGACGGCGAGGCGCACGCGCCGCGGCGACCCGGTCGCCGCCGGCAGGGTCCGCGTCCGACCGGTGGGGCTGGTGAGCCCGTCGACCTCGAAGCGGTACCAGTACGTCGAGCCGGGCTCGAGGCCCTCGGCCAGCACCTTGCAGCACCCGTCCGACGACGCGGCCGCCGAGCCGACCCCCGAGGCCACGACCCGCGTGAGCTCCGGGTCCGCCGCGACGGTCCACGCCAGCTCGACCGACGGGCCCACCGCCGCGGGGGCGAACCTGGTCCAGAGCACGACCGCGGTGTCGGAGTGCACGCCGGACGCGACGCCGCAGTCCCACGGGCCGGGCGGGAGCGGGTCGGTGGGGGCGCAGGCCCCGACCAGCGACGAGGCCGCGACCCCGCCGAGGCCGGCGAGCCCGCCGCGCAGCAACGTCCGTCGGTCCACGTCGCGCGCCGTCAGCCGTCGGCGGACGCCTCGCCGTCGTCGCTCGCGTTGGTGATCAGCACGGGGCACGGCGCGTGCCGCACGACGTGGTCGGACACCGAGCCCAGCAGCGCGCGCTTCACTCCCCCGCGGCCACGGGTCCCCATCACGATGACGTCCGCGCCGGCCTGGGCGGCGATGTCGCAGATGACGCGGCCGGGATCGCCCTCGAGCACCTGGGTGCGGGCGTGGGGGCCGATCTGCTGCGCCAACCCACCGACGACCGACTCGGCCTCCTCCTGCATGGACCGGCGCGCCCGGTCGACCTCCTCGGGCGACAGGGTCGTGCCCGCGAAGCCGGAGACCTGGGCACCAAGCGCGAGGTCGACCGGCTCGACGACGGTCACGACCACGACCTCGTCGACCTCCCCCAGCACCGCGAGGCCCGAGCGGGCGGCGTGCGAGGCGAGCGGTGAGCCGTCGGTGCAGACGATCGCGGTGCGAGCCATCGCAGGAGTATCGCACGCACGGCGCGGGTCGGCCCCGATGAGGGAGACTGCGGTGGTTGGAAGCCACGCGACGCGGGTAGGTGTCCGCCCGGCCGCGTCCGCAGGCGAGGGAGACGAACTGTCAGCTAGCGAAGGGGCCCCCGGGCCCGACGGATCGACGCGTGGAGGCGGCGGTGCGGCGCGGGTGCACCCTGCGGTGGACGCGCTCGGCGCCTACGCGTGGCGGCTCATCGGCATCGCGGCCGTGGTGGTCGGGCTGGTGTGGCTGCTCGGCCAGCTGCGGGTCGTGGTGGTGCCGGTCATCATCGCGACGCTGCTGAGCCGGGCCCTGGAGCCCGTCGCCTCGCGCCTGCGCGCCCGGGGCGTCGGTCCGGGGCTGGCCGCCGGCGTCGCGCTGGTCGGCTTCCTGGGTGCCGTCGCGCTGGTGCTGTGGCTGATCGGCCCGTCGGTGGTCGACCAGTTCGAGGACCTCGGGCCCACGCTCAGCTCCGCGGTCGACGACGTCGAGCGGTGGCTGGTCGAGGACGCGCCGATCGACATCTCCCGCGCGGACATCGACTCGGCCCGCGAGCTGTTCGTCGAGCGGGCGGGCGACATCCTCCGCTCCTCGGAGGGCGGCCTCACCGGTGCGGCGTCGCTGCTCGTCGAGATCCCCACCGGCGGCGTGCTCGCCCTGTTCCTCACCTTCTTCATGGTCAAGGACGGCGCGCGCTTCGCGGCGTGGTTCCACCGCGCGGTGCCGGAGGGGCGCCGGGACCTCGTCGGCGCGGCGGGCCGCCGGTCCTGGCGGGCGCTCGGCGGCTTCCTCCGCGGCGCGGCGCTGCTGGGCCTGGTGGAGGCGATCGCGATCGGGCTCACGGTGTGGCTCGTCGGGGGCGAGCTCGTCGCACCGATCATGGTGCTGACCTTCGGGGCGGCGTTCGTGCCGATCCTCGGTGCGATCGTGGCGGGGGTGGTCGCGGTGCTGGTGACCCTCGTGACCGCCGGCACCGCGCAGGCGGCGGTGGTGGGGCTCGTCGCGCTCGTGGTGCAGCAGCTCGACAACGACCTGCTCGCCCCCGTCGTGTACGGCAAGATGCTCGCGATCCACCCGGCGGTGATCCTCGTGGGGGTCGTCTCCGGAGGGGCGCTCTTCGGCGTCCTCGGCACCCTGTTCGCGGTGCCCGTGCTCGTCGTGGCGATCGGCATCGCGGACGAGGTCCGCCTGCACCGCGGGGGACGGTCCCCGGGGCCGTCGGATCCGGCCACGGAGGCGACGTGACGGGCCCTACGACCCGGCGCGATGGGTCGTCGGGCCCTTCGGCCCGCGATGGCCTAGGTGGATCATCCCGATCCCTTGAATTCGCCCTGTCGCTCGGATACCCATACCCACACGGAGAGGGAGCGTGGAGGAGCGAGTTCACCACCTCCTCCGGAGACGACAGCGCAGCTGGGAGGCGGCACGATGATGAACGGTGAGGACAACGGCGAGGTCGACCGCGTCCGGGTGAGCGTGATCATCCCCACGCTCAACGAGGCGGACAACCTCCGCTTCGTGCTGTCGGCCATCCCCGACATCGTCGAGGAGGTGCTGATCGTCGACGGCGGTTCGACCGACGGCACGGTCGACGAGGCACGCCGGCTCCGCCCCGATGTCCGCATCATCGAGGAGCTGCGGCCCGGGAAGGGCCGTGCGCTGCGCACCGGCTTCGAGGAGGCCACCGGTGACATCCTCGTGATGATCGACGCCGACGGCTCCATGGACCCCCGCGAGATCCCGGCGATGGTCGCGGTGCTCGAGTCCGGCGCCGACGTGGTCAAGGGCTCCCGCTTCCTCCAGGGGGCGGGCACCGACGACATGGGCTGGCTGCGGCGCAGCGGCAACGCGGGGCTCCGCCTGCTGGTGCGGGCGCTGTTCGGCGGCCGCTACTCCGACCTGTGCTACGGCTACATGGCGTTCTGGCGTGACGTGCTCCCCGCCTTCGAGGGCGACGCACCGGGCTTCGAGGTCGAGACGTTCCTCAACGTCCGTGCCCTCGCCGCGGGCCTGCGCATCGCGGAGGTCCCGAGCTTCGAGCGCAACCGGATCTCGGGCGAGAGCCACCTGAACACGTTCCGGGACGGCTGGCGGGTGCTGAAGACGATCTTCCGGGAGCGCCAGCTGACCGCCCGCTCCCGCTGGGGCCAGGGCGTGCCGCGCCCGACGCCGGCCCGCCACGCCGAGCTGACGATCGACCTCACCGACTCCTCGAGCGAGCGGGTGAAGGTCCTCGAGCTCCGCCCGAGCTCCGCCGAGCTCGTCGACCAGGCGGCCGTCGGGTCCAGCCAGCGCGGGTCGGGCACGGACAGCGGCAACGCGTGAGCATGCCGGACGCCGCCCTCAGCGTCGTCATCTGCGCCTACACCGAACAGCGCTGGGACGACCTGATCGCAGCGGTCCGCTCGGTCGCAGCACAGGACGTCCCGCCGCTGGAGTGCCTGGTCGTCGTCGACCACAACGAGGCGCTGCTGGCACGGGCCACCGAGGAGCTCTCGGAGTGGGCCACGGTCATCCCGAGCTCCGGCCCGAAGGGCCTGTCCGGCGCACGCAACACGGGCGTCGAGGCGGCACGGGGCGACGTCGTGGCCTTCCTCGACGACGACGCGGTCGCCGAGCGGGACTGGACGGTCCACCTGCTCGCCCCCTACGCCGATCCCGACGTGCTCGGCGTCGGCGGCTGGGCGGAGGCGGAGTGGCTCGAGGGCGAGCCGGGATGGTTCCCCGAGGAGTTCCTCTGGGTCGTGGGCTGCAGCTACCGGGGACTGCCGACGGAGACGGCGACGGTGCGCAACCTGATCGGCTGCAACATGTCCGTGCGGCGCAGCGTGCTGGCCGAGGTCGGCGGGTTCGACGTCGGCCTCGGCCGGACCGCCGACCGGCCGCTGGGCTGCGAGGAGACCGAGCTGTGCATCCGTGCCACGGACCTGCACCCCGGCGGTCGCTTCGTGCTCGAGCCCCGGGCCCGGGTGCGCCACAAGGTGCCGGCCGGCCGGGGGCGCTGGGGCTACTTCCGTGACCGGTGCCGCGCCGAGGGCGTGTCGAAGGCATGGGTGGCGGACCGGGTGGGGAGCGACTCCGCCCTCTCCTCGGAGCGGGCCCACACGATGAAGGTCCTCCCCCTCGGCGTGCTGCGCGCGCTCGCCTCGATCCGCCCGACCGACCTGTCGGGTGCCGGCCGGGCCGCGGCGATCGTCGCGGGGCTCGGCTACACCGCCACCTCGTACCTGCGAGAGTCCCGGCGGCGGGCCCGGCGATCGAGCGAGGTGGCCGATGCGATCGCCGTCTGAGCCCGCCACGATCGACGAGCTCGAGCAGGTGCAGCCGCTGGACGGGCGCAGCCCGGTGCTGCCCCTGATCGTCGACCTCGCCGAACCGTTGCCGTCGCTGGTCAACGTGGGTCACCGCTACCGCGCGGCGCACCTGCTGGTCGTCGTGCAGGGCACGCCGCTCGGCTGGGTGGACCTGGCGCTGCCGCCCGAGGGCGTCGCGCCGGAGCTGCTCGCGGAGCTGCTGTGGAAGCGGCTCCGCCGGGCGATCGTCGCCGAGCTGGCGGCCAGGGACCTCAGCGCCCCGGGCAGCCTCCCCGCAGGGGGCTACGACCTGGGGTCGCCGGCGCGGGGACGGGTCGAGCCGGACGTCGCGGTGGTCATCGCGACGCGGGAGCGCCCCGAGGAGCTCGAGCGCTGCCTGCACTCGGTGCTCGAGGGCGTCGTCGTGCCCGCCCAGCTCGTCGTCGTGGACAACGCCCCGACCTCCGACCGCACCGAGCGGCTCGTGCGGCGCATGGCGGAGGACCACCCGTCGCTGCAGTACGTCCGCGAGCCGCGCCCGGGGCTCGGCCGGGCCCACAACGCGGCGCTGCCGGTGCTGCGGACCCGCCTCGTCGCGTTCACCGACGACGACGTGGTCGTGCACCCCTGGTGGCTCGCGCGCACCGTCGAGGCGTTCGAGGTGGCCGACGACGTCGCCTGCGTCACGGGGATGATCGCCCCCCTCGAGCTCGACACGAGGACCCAGCAGCTGATCGAGGCCCATGCCGGGTTCAACAAGGGGTTCGACCGGCGGGTGTTCGACCCCCGCGCCGACCACCACGACGACGTGCTGTTCCCCTTCGCCGCGGGGGTGTTCGGCTCCGGTGCGAACATGTCGTTCGACACGGAGTACCTGCGCTCCGTCGGCGGGTTCGACGACGCGCTCGGCGCGGGCACGGTCGCCCTGGGCGGCGACGACCTCGCCGCCTTCTACGACGTCATGGCGGCGGGCCGCCGCCTGGTGTACGAGCCGGCGGCGATCGTGTCGCACCGGCACCACCGGGAGCTCCCGGCGCTGCAGCGGCAGGCGTACGGCTACGGAGCGGGCCTCTCGGCGCACCTGACGCGCTGCGTGCTGAACGACCCGAAGGTCGCCTGGGCGATGCTGCGTCGGGTGCCGCCCGCGGTGCGCCGGGCCGCCCGCATCGCGCGCCCCGAGCGCTCGCCGGACCGCCCCGAACCGCCGCCCGGGCTCACCTGGCACCACCTGAGGGGAATGGCCGCGGGACCCGTACGCTATGTGAGGAGCCGGCGTGCGGCACGGGCCGCCGCAGCTGCCGGCACGCCGTAGGACCACCCACGCCGCCCGCACATGAACGGCCAGACGATCCCCATCCTCCTCTACCACTCGATCGCGGACGACGCCTCCGGCGCCTTCGCGCCCTACGCGCTCCCCCGCGCCCGCTTCGCGGAGCACCTCGACGTGGTCGTCGAGTCCGGGCGGACCGCGATGACGGTGAGCGACCTCGCGGGGCGGCTCCGCGCCGGTGAGGAGCTGCCGCCCCGGCCCGTGGTCATCACCTTCGACGACGGGTTCGCCGACTTCGCGGACGCCGCGTGGCCCGAGCTCGCCGCCCGGGGCCTGCCGGCGACCCTGTACGTCACCAGCGGCGCCGTCGGCGGCCGCAGCAGGTGGCTGGCATCAGAGGGCGCCGGCGACCGGGTGATGCTCGACTGGGCCGCGCTGCGGGACCTGGCGGACGACGGCTGCGAGATCGGCGCCCACACGCTGTCGCACCCTCCGCTGGACTGCATCCCGCGCCCGGCGGCCGAGCGCGAGATCGTCGGGTCGAAGCTGGAGCTCGAGGACGGCCTCGGTCGGCCGGTGCCGTCCTTCGCGTACCCGCACGGCCACCACGACCGCCACGTGCGACGGATGGTGGTCGAGGCCGGGTTCGAGTCCTGCTGCGCGGTCAAGGACGCGCTGAGCCACACCGGCGACGACCTCTTCGCGCTCGCCCGCATCACCGTGCTGGCGGACGCCGGCCCCGGAGACGTCGCCCGGTGGCTGGAGGGGCGTGGCGTGCGGCGCGCACCCCGGAGGGAGCGCCTCCGGACCACCGCCTGGCGCACGGTCCGCCGCCGCCGTCACCGGCGGGCGGTCGCGGCGGCGCCATGAGGGTCACGACCCCCGCGCCCCGGGAGGAGTGGGAGCGCATCGCCACCGGTGACCCCGGTGCGGTCGCCGAGCACTTCCCGCGCTGGACCGACGCGATCTGCGCGGTCGGGCCCTGGGAGGACGCGTCGCGCTGCTACGAGCTGGCCGACGGCCGGCGGTTCGTGCTGCCCCTCGTGCGGCACCGCCGGGTCCCCGGCGGCTGGTACGCGTCCCCGCCCCCCGCGTGGGGGTTCGGCGGCCTCGTGGGCCCCGACCTGGACGCGGGCGTGGTCGAGCGCGTCGTCGAGGACCTCCGCGGGATGGGTGCCGTGCGGATCTCGATCCGCCCCGACCCGACGACCGCCGAGGCCTGGGCCGGCGTGCGCGGGCGGGGGGTGACGCTGCTGCCCCGGTTCGCCCACGTCATCGACCTCGAGGGTGGGATCGAGGCCGTCGAGGCCGGCTACAAGAAGTCCACCCGACGGGGGATCCGCTACGCGGAGCGGGCGGGCGTGACCGTCGAGAAGGACCACACCGGGGCGCTGCTCCCGGTGCACTACGAGCTCTACCTGAAGGCGGTGGAGACGTGGTCCGAGCGCCAGCGCGAGCCGCTCGCGCTCGCGCGCTGGCGGGCCCGGCGCCGGGACCCGCTGGAGAAGCTCGAAGCGATGGCGGAGCACCTCGGCAAGGACTTCTGCCAGTTCGTCGCGTACCACGAGGGCCGGCCGGTCGCGTCCTCGATCATGCTCATCGGGCCGTCCGCGCACGACACGAGGGCGGCGATGGTGCGGGACCTGCCCCCGAAGGTGCGGGCCAACGACGCGCTCCAGGCCGCCTCGATCCGCCACGCCGTGGAGTCGGGCTGCACCCGCTACCACCTCGGCGAGTCCGGCGAGTCCGAGAACCTCGCGATGTTCAAGGAGCGCTGGGGGGCCGTCGGGCACCCCTACCACGAGGTGCGCATCGAGCGGCTGCCGGTCACCAGGGTGGACGCTGCCGCCCGGGGCGCGGTGAAGCGCCTGATCGGGTTCAGGGATGCGTGAGCGCCCACGGCGATGGGGACCGGTCGTGCTCGCTGCCCTCGTCATCGCCGTCGCCGCCGCCATCGTGGTGGTCGAGCTGCGCGCCGGCGAACCGTTCGGGCACGGTCGCCACGGCGACGAGTGGGCGGTGCGCTTCGAGGACGACTTCGAGGGGGACGCGCTCGACGGGGACGCGTGGAACACCTGCCACTGGTGGGACGACGGGGGGTGCACGATCTCGTCGAACGACGAGCTGGAGTGGTACCTGCCGTCGCAGGTCTCGGTGTCGGACGGCCGGCTGCGGCTGACCGCGGAGGAGGCCGAGGTCGAGGGCTCCGACGGCGAGCGCTACCCGTACCGCTCCGGGATGGTGACGACCGGGCCTCCGGCGTACGGCGAACCGGCGCGCTTCGACTTCACCTACGGCCGGGTCGAGGCCCGGGTGCGCGCTCCGGAGGGCGCCGGCTTGTGGGCGGCCGTGTGGATGCTGCCCTCGAGCACCAGCTCGCGCCCGGAGATCGACATCCTCGAGGTGCTCGGCAACGACCCCACCGAGCGGATCTTCCACCTCCACCCCGCGGACCGCGGCCAGGACCCGATCGGGCACCGCATCCGGGGCCGGTCGATGTCGGAGGGCTGGCACGATGTCGGGCTGGAGTGGGAGCCCGAGCTGCTGCGGTGGTTCGTCGACGGCGACGAGGTCTGGAGGGTCGAGGGTGACCAGGTTCCCGACGAGCCGATGTACCTCGTGGCGAACCTCGCCGTCGGCGGCGAGTACCCGGGCCCGCCGGACGGCGCGACCCGGTTCCCCGCGACGTTCGAGATCGACAGGGTGACGGTGTGGCAACGACGGACCTGAACACCGAGCGCCCCGGCGCAGCGCAGGAGGAGCCGCCGAGCGGCCCGCTCACGCGGCTGCGCGCGCACATGCGGGACCCGCTCAGCCGGAGCGGGTACGCGCTCGTGCTCGGCTCCGCGATCACCTCCGCGCTGGGCATGGGGTTCTGGGTGCTCGCCGCCCGCCTCTACTCGGCCGCGGACGTCGGCACCGCCTCGGCGATGATCTCGGCGATGGGGTTCCTCGGGGCCGCGTCGACGATCGGGCTGAAGAACGGCTTCGTCCGGTTCCTGCCGATCTCCGGGGACGCGGCGCCCCGCTTCATCCGCAACGCCTACGCGGTGTGCATCGCGGTCGCGGTCGCCGCCTCGGTGGTGTTCCTCATCGGTCAGCCGTACTGGGCCGGCGAGCTCACGATGCTGCGGGACAGCCCGCTCGCCATGGGCTTCTTCGCGCTCTCGACGGCGGCCTGGACGATCTTCGTGCTGCAGGACAGCGTGCTCACCGGGCTGCGCCTCGCGTCCTGGGTGCCCGCGGAGAACGCGCTCTTCGCCGTCGCCAAGCTCGGGCTGCTGTTCGTGCTCACGAGCATCCCGGAGTGGGGGATCTTCGTGGCGTGGTCGGTCCCGGCGATCGTCCTGCTGCTGCCGGTGAACCTGCTCATCCGCCGTCGGGTGCTGACCCGGCCGGCGCACGCGGAGGACCCGGGGGGCATCGCGCTCGGCGACGTGGTCCGGTTCGCCGCGGGGGACCACACCGCCGCGCTGCTGTGGATCGGCACCACCGAGCTGCTGTCGCTGGTCGTCCTCGCGCAGGCGGGGGCGGAGTCGGCGGCGTTCTACTTCCTGTCGTTCCAGATCGCGTACTCGCTGTACCTGCTGACCAGCAACGTGAGCAGCGCGTTCGTCGTCGAGGCGGCGGTCAACCCGGACGAGGAGGGCGCCCTGGTCCGCAAGGCGCTGCTCCAGGTCGCGCGCCTGGTCGTGCCCGCCGCGCTCATCTGCGCGCTCGGCGCGCCGCTCATCCTGAGGATCCTCGGCAGCCAGTACGAGGACAACGCGGTCCCGCTGCTGCGGCTGCTCGTGCTCTCGGCGATCCCGCAGATGTTCGTGGGCATGGCGGTGGGCCGGGCGCGCCTGCACCGCCACGTGAGGATCGTCATCCTCGTCTACCTCCTCACCGCGATCTCGCTGTTCGCGGGGGCGACGCTCGGGCTCCGCGCCGGCGGCCTCGAGGCGGTGGGCTGGGCGTGGCTCGGGACGCAGCTGGTGCTCGCCGTGGGCCTCGTCCCGACCGTCCTGCACCCGCCGATCGGGCAGTGGGTGACCCGGCGGCTGCTGCGCCTCGGCGGCACGGTCCGTGCCTCGGTCCACCAGCGGGGCCGCGCCCTGAGCGCACGGCGGGTCCTCCCGCAGGCCCTCGAGATGGCGGGGGCGGAGTCACCCCGCAAGTTCTCGCTCCTGCCCTCCCACCACGACGCGATCGTCGCCCGCGCCTCGATCGGCGGCGACCCGGTCGTCGTGCGGGTGGCCATGACCGAGGCCGGCGCCGCGGCGCTCACGGCGAACGCCGAGATGCTGGAGCGGCTGTCGGGGCACCGCCGGCTGGCCCGCTGGTCGGCCGTCGTGCCGGCGGTGCTGCACCACGGCGAGGTCGACGGCCGGGCGTTCGTCATCGAGTCCTTCCTGCCCGGCCAGCCGCTGTCGAAGCTGAAGGGCGCCGAGCGCACCGCCGCGCTCGCCCGGGCCCGCTCGGCGCTGTCGCACCTGCACGACGCCACCGCCCGGCAGGCGCGCTTCGACGACACCGTCGCGAGGCGCTCCATCGACGAGCCCGTCGAGGTCCTCGGCCGCCTCCCCGGGCTCGCCGACCGCACCGACGACCTCCGGCGGCTCCGTGCCTGGCTGCGTGCCGAGCTGGTCGGCCGGAAGGTCGACCTGTGCTGGGTGCACGGCGACTACTGGGCCGGGAACGTCCTGGTGACGACCACCGACGGCCGTCCCCGCGTCAGCGGGATCATCGACTGGGAGAACTCCCGACACGACGGGATCGCGGCGGTCGACCAGGCGCACCTGTGGCTCGTGGAGCGCCACGAGGAGATCGGGGCGGCGCTCGTCGACGCGCTCGAGCGCCCGGAGGAGTGGGACGCCACCGCCACCTCCGCCGACGGGACGGCCGTGGTCGGGTCCTCGGAGCTGCCGGCCCGCGCGGTGCTCGCGCTCGCGTGGCTCGGCCACGTCGCCGCCGAGGCGGGGCGTTCGACGGACCACCCGCCGAGCCGGATGTGGACGAACCGCAACGTCGTCACCGTGCTCGACCACCTGGACCGGTTGACCCTCCCCCCCGCCCCGCCCGCCCCGCCCGCCGAGCCCTCCACCCCCGCGGAGCCCCCGCAGGACGCACCGGAGGCGGCTCCCGAACCTGCGCCGGAGCGTGGCCGCCGGCGGTGGAGGCTCCGCCGGTCCGACCTGGCCGCGGTGGGGGTCCTGGCCGTCGCGGTCGCCGCGTGGGTCGTCGGGCTGTGGGGCGCGGACCCGCGGGACATGGGGCCCACCGGGCTCATCTCGCTCTTCACCCCGCCGATGGTCGCCGCGCTCGCGCTGCTGACCGTCGGGTTCGTCGTCGCGGTGCGCCGAGACGCACCCGGCTGGCTGCTGGGGCTGCACGTGGTCGTGCTGATCGGGCTGCTGCACGGGACGCCCGCGGTCCTCTACGACACGCTGCGCTACTCGTGGGCCTGGAAGCACACCGGGATCGTCGAGTACATCACCCGCACCGGCGCGATCGACACGACGGTCGACGTGTCGCCGATCTACCAGAGCTGGCCCGGGTTCTTCACGGGCAGCGCGCTGCTGACCGACCTCGTCCGAGCACGCCACAGCGCCGGGATCGCGACCTGGGCGCCGGTGGCGTTCAACCTGTTCAACCTGTTCGTCCTGCGCGCGCTGTACCGCAGCATCACCGGCAGCCGACGGCTGGTCTGGCTCGGCACCTGGTTCTTCTTCATCACGAACTGGGTCGGCCAGGACTACTTCTCGCCCCAGGCAATGGCGTACCTGCTGTACCTGGCGATCATCACGGTCGCGCTTCGGGGCTTCCGGCGCAGCGAGCCGGTCCGGCCGGTCCTCGCACCCCCGATGCCCCGCACCCACGCCCTCGCCATGATGGTGCTGCTCGTCTGGGTGGTGTCCTCCAGCCACCAGATCACGCCGTTCCTGACCTCGGTGGCACTGGCCGGGCTCGCGTTGTTCCGCCAGATCCGCGGCTGGTACCTCGCCGTGCTCGCGGGGGCGACGATGACCGTGTGGGCGTTCACCGTCGGCGCCGGCGAGCTCGAGAAGAACACGCGGTCGCTCCTCGACTCCTTCGGCCGGCCGGTGGCGAACGCGGAGCAGACCTTCGAGAAGACCGCGGTCGCCGATCCCGCCCTCGAGGTCATCAGCCAGGCGGGACGCCTGGTGGTCGTGGTCCTCGCGCTCGTCGCGGCGGTCGGCGTGGTCCGCCTCTGGCGGCGCCGGACGCTCCCCCCGGCGCTGCTCGTGATCGCGGCGACCCCCGCCGCGCTGCCGTTCGCCACGGAGTTCGGCGGTGAGGCGGTGTTCCGGGTGTTCCTGTTCGCGGTGCCGGCCCTGGCGCTGCTGGCCGCCGCTGCGTTCGAGCCCGGTCCCCTGCCGGAGGGCCGCCGCCGGCTGCTGGAGCGCAGCCCGGTGGTGCGCGCCCACTGGTCGATCCCCACGACGCTCGCGGTGCTGGTCCTCTCCGCCGGGATGCTCACCGGCTACACGCTCGCCTACTACGGCAAGGAGAAGCAGTACGCCTTCACCAGCGAGGAGGTGGAGGCGATGACGTGGATCGCCGAGGACGCCCGCCCCGGGTCGCTGCTGGTCGAAGGCAGCCGGAACTACCCCTCCCAGTTCCTCCACTACGAGTACTTCACCTACGTCGCGATCTCCCGCGAGCCGGACGAGTCGTGGCAGGAGGTGCTCGCCGACCCGGTCGACAAGCTGGCTCACTGGCTCGACAACGACGAGTACACCGACACCTACCTGCTGCTCACCAGGAGCCAGGCGATCGACGTCGACCAGACCGGGCCCATGCCACCCGGTTCGCTCGAGGGCATCGAGCGGCTGCTGCGGCGCTCCGACCGGTTCGAGGTCGTGTTCGAGAACCGCGACGCCACGGTGTTCCAGCTCGCCTCCCGGGCGGTGCCGGCATGAGCGCGGCGCCTCGCGACCGCTGGCTGCGGGTCGCGCTCGGCACGGTGACCCTGCTCGCCGGAGGGCTGTGGGTCGCGGGGGTGGGCGGGCCCCTGCTCGGCGCGGTCATGATCCCGTTCGTGCTGCTGTGCCCGGGGCTCGCGTGGTCGCGGCACCTCAGCGACGACCTCGGTGAGGTCGTCGGCTTCGGCATCGCGATCAGCGTGTCGCTCGCCGCGGTCGTGGGCCAGGTGATGGCGCTCGTGCGGTGGTGGTCGCCCGGGACCGGGTTCGTGGTGCTCGCCGCGGCCACCGCCCTCGGCGCGGGCATCCCCCGACGACCCGAGCCCGAGGGCGCCGAGGGGGCCCGGCAGGAGGCATGACCCCGGCCGGTTGCGGGTAGTGGGGTTCGTCCACCTGCCACCGCACGATCGGAGCGACCATGACCACCCCCCGCAGAGGAGAGGACACCCCGACGGGCACCGACCCGGAGGGCAAGTACGACCGCCCTGGCTACGAGGACAAGTCGTTCGGTCAGGCGGTCGACCAGGATGCCGAGCTCGTCGACCAGCTGGTCGAGGAGGAGGGCGGTGACACGGACGCCGCCGAGGAGCGATTCGAGGACGAGTCCGCCGGTTCACCCGCGCTGAAGCGGCAGCAGGGCTGACCGGTAGAGCGGTCGGGCGGTCCCGGGGTGCTGGGCTCCGGGACCGTCCCCGCGCTCAGCCCGCTGGGCCCGCTGGCTCGTCGTCCTCGTCAGCCTCGTCGGCCGCGTCGGAGGGTGGCTCCTCGGCGGGCGGGTCGACCTCGGTCCACGAGGTCGCACCCGGCTCACCGTTGCGGATGTCGGCCTCGAGGATCCCCTCGTCGACGTCGCCCATGCGGGGTCACCTACCCACGGTCAGCCGAACCCCGTCAGCTGAACCACTCCTTGACGGTGGCCACCATCTCCTCGGCCTTCGCCCCGACCTTCGCCATCGTCGGGCTGCTGGCCTGCAGGCGGGTCATCTTCGCCTTCGTGTCGCTCGCCCAGCGGAGGTGCTCGTCCTCCTGGGGCCCCACCTCGCGCACGGCCCTGCTGAGCACCTCGCGGACCTCGCCGTCGGGCAGGTCCTCGCACAGCTGCGCCAGGTTCGCCCAGTTGGCGTGGTCGGTGGTCTCCGCGAGCAGGACCGCGTCGAGCATCACCATCTCGCGCACCATCACGTCCGCGGTGCCGTCGAGGCGGAACGTGGACTCGAGCAGGGACGTGTCCATGCCCTGCACCGCCCGCGCGATCGGGCTGACGTACTGGGGGTCCCCGCCGATCGCGGCGATCGCGTCCTCGAGCAGCTCGACGTGCCGCTCGGTCTCGCGGCCGAACTCCTCGTAGCGCGCCCGCAGCACCGGGTTGGCGGTGCGACCCGCCACCGAGCGGTACAGGTGGGTGCCGCAGCGCTCGTGGGTGAGCGCGGCGCTGAGCAGGTCGGCGACGAAGGCGCCGTTGACGCCGGTCCCCTCGAAGGGGGCGCCGAGCGCCTCGTCGTCGACCGCGTACGGCGGCTCGGCGAGGAGGGCGTGCGACGCCTTCGTGGTGGCGCCCGTCGCCCGGGTGGGCGTGAGTGTCGTCATCGTGTGCTCCGTTCGTTCGGTTCGGACCGCGCTCAGCCGGCGGCCGCCGGCTGGCGGAGGTCCGCCACCGGGTGCTCGCCCTCGGACTCGTCGCGCACGTCGGTGCCGTTGCCGCCGACGCGCTGCTCGATCACCTGCTCGCTCGGCGCCCCACCGCGGTTCACCTTCGCCTGGTACTCGAAGTAGCGGTGGTCGTCGGGCAGGTCGTCGACGTCCACGTAGTCGAAGCCGTCCTTGCGGAGGTCGATCTGGGACTCGAGGACCGAGCGGACGTACTCCTTGTTGGTCTCGAAACGCACGGGTACGTCCGGCAGCGACGGCGGAAGGATCTCCGCCGCCTCCACGCCCTCGTAGCGTCGCAGCAGGTCGGCGGCCACCTGGAGCTGCCCGAGCTCCATCTCGAGGTGCAGGTCCCAGATCGAGCGGATCCGGTCGTCGACCTCGTCGGTCGACATGGACCAGTACATGTACACCTCGTTGTACTTGTGGAAGACCAGCTGCTTGAGCCAGCTGTCCAGCGGGTCGATGAGCGAGCCGTAGTGGGTGACGTGCTGCTCCTCGATCGTCGCGATCTCGTCGTAGAGGCCCCGCGCGATCGGCTCGACGAACTCCGAGGAGTGGTTCATGTAGTAGTTCATCGTCTGCTGCTCGGCCGCGACGATCGTCATCACGTGCAGCCGCGTCAGCGGGTCGGCCGTGTGGGTGGAGACGTGCCCGTTCAGGTCGTCGTAGGGGTGCCGGTGCTCCACGACGGTCGGGCGCCCGGGGGTGATCTCGGTCAGGTGCCCGGTGAGCTCCGCGGCAGCCTTGCCGTCGAGCAGGTCGTAGAGGTTGGCGTAGCGGTAGAGGTGGTCGAAGTCCTCGAGCAGGCCGAAGTCGAGCGCCTGCTTCACGGCGGGGTTCGGCTCGGTTCGTGCGAGCCAGGCGGTGAGGTCGACCGCGACCTGCTCGTAGCCGATCGTGGTCTCCAACGGTGACTGGTCCCCCGGGTTGAGCCCGTTCACCGCACGCTGCTGCTGCTGGTCGAGGCGGCGCTGCAAGGCCAGCGCCTGCATGATCTCGAGGTTGTCGGTCATGCGGTGGAACTGGTGGGAGAAGATGATCGACTCCACCTCGATGCCGTTCATCAGGATGACGCGGGTGCGCGTGTGGGGGTGCACGTCCCGCTTGTCGTAGGGCTCGACGTCGAGCTGCGACCAGGACCTGAGCTGGTCCTCGACGGGCATCCCCGCCTCCTCGAGTGGGTTGAACGACATCGGGGCCTCCTCGTGGTCGGACCGTGCGTCCGTACCCGCACACCGCGGGGGCGCAGTACCGCGCGGGCCGAGGTCGCACCCAGCGGTGAGGCGGCGCTCAGGAGAGGTGCTCGATGAGCTCCGACTTCGTCATCCGCGACGCGCCGCGCACCCCGAGTTCGCGGGCCCGCCGGCGCAGCTCCGCCGCGGTCATGGACCGGAGCTCGGTGGCGGCCTCCTCGACCAGCTCGTCCGCGGTGACCACCCCGTCGTCGTCCGCGTGCGTGCGGGTCGGGTCGTGGGCGGGCCGGTCGAGCAGCTCGGCGAGCACGGCGGCGTCGGCGACGGTGACGGTGAGGGCCGGGTGGCGGACCACGCCCAGGGGGTCGATGCCCCGCACCGGTCGCACGAACCGGATGCACACCCCCTCGTCCGGGTTCGTCGCGAACGTGAGCCCCCGGTCCGTGAACGACACGTGCGCCGGGCCGATCACCTTCGGCCACGCGTACGGCCCGGTCACCGACGCGGACTCCACGTTGGACAGCTTCGTGCGGACGACCCACGGGCCGAACCTGGCGACCAGGCGGTCCTCCTCCAGCTCCACCCACGCGCTGGCGGGCGTGACGCCGACGAGCGCGGCGGGCACGCGGAAGGCCGGGTGGAAGCGGAACTCGAAGCGGGTGTCGGCCATCTCAGATGCCCCTGGTCGGTCGGGCGAGCCTCAACTGGCCGCGGCGCCACGCATGCGGGAGCGCAGGTCGATGAGCGTCTCGCGCAGGATGCGCGAGACGTAGGACTGCGACACGCCGATCGTCTCGGCGATCTCCGGCTGGCTGCGGTCCTCGAAGAAGCGGAGCCGGATGACCAGCTGTGCGCGCTCGTCGAGCGACTCGATGGCCGAGCGCAGCAGGATCTGCAGCTCCACCTCGGCGAGCGTGGGGTCGAGCGCGCCGAGCACGTTCTCGAACCCGCGGGAGGTGCCGTCGGGGCCGGGTGGGCCGTCGATCTGGTCGGCGATGCGGGCATGTCCGGACTCGAAGCCCTCGATCACCTGCTCCTCGTCGACGCCGAGCTCGACCGCGAGCTCCCTGACCGTGGGCGCCCGCCCGAGGCTGTGCCCGAGCTCCTCGCTGGTGCGCCGCAGCCGCAGGTAGAACTCCTGGGCCCGGCGGGGCGGCTTCACCGCCCAGGTGCGGTCGCGCAGGTAGCGCTTGAGCTCACCCTCCACGGTGCGGGAGGCGAAGGTCCGGAACGACGCCCCGAAGGAGGGGTCGAAGCGGTCGACCGCCTTGATGATGGCGAGCAGCGCGGTCTGTCGCAGGTCCTCGGCGCTGCACAACCCACCCCTGGCGTAGCGCTTGACGTGGTACTCGGCGAGGTGGAGGTGCTCCTCCACGATCCGGTTCCGCAGCCTCCGGTCGCCGGTCGCCCGGTACTCGCGCAACAGGTCGTCGACGTCGCTGTCCGGCACAAGCTTCCCCTGGCGTAGTCGCGGTCGTCTCCGCCGTTACCCGGGGACCGGACTTCTCAACCCCGCGGCGGTGGGTAGGGACCCGCGCATGGCACTCCGACCCCCCTTCGAGCGGACGGCGGGCACCGCCTAGGGCGTTCCGATGGCTGCGGCCGTGTCCATCCCGATCTTCCTGCTCTTCGCGAACGAGCAGGGCGGCACGATCACCCTCGACTTCGTGCTCGCGGAGGACGCGGAGCGCAGCGACGGGTCGAAGGTGAGCGCCGGACAGCCGTTCGCGGCGTCCTTCACGCACGTGCCCGGGGTGCCGCCGTGGCAGACGATGCGCACCCTCGAGCGCTGGGCGGCCCGGTCCCGGGCCGTGCACGCGGTCAGCGGGATCGACTCCCAGTCCCGGCACCTGCTCGTGCTGAGCCAGGACGACAGCGAGGTCGTGCTCGAGTACTGGTGAGCCCGGCGGCCGGGTAGGCGACGGGCATGACCCTGCCCGGCCGCGGCGCCGCGCGCCAGCGTCCCCACCACCGGACGCGGCGCGGTCCCGATTGGTCGGTCGCCGCGTGGTCGGTCTGGGAGCCGCTGCCCGACCCGCACGTTCGCCGCCGGCTCCGCCGGCAGCTGCGCCTCCAGCAGCTGCGGCGTCAGCGCGCCGCGGTGGCCGCGGCCGCCCTCCGCCACCCGTCGATGTACCGGGGCGAGGGGCACCCGCCGGCGACCGGACCGGTCACGGACGACGCCACGACCTGACGGCGTCGGAGGGTCCGACGCCCTCGGGCAGGTCCGGCTCGGGCACCGGCTCGCCCGCGCGCAGCGCGAGCGGGAGCACCCCCGCCCACACCGGCAGGTCCCGGTCCCCGGGATCGTCGTTCGGGCCGCCGGTGCGGACCTTGACCGACGCCTCGTCGATCGGCAGCTCGAGCACCGCGGTCTGGCGGAGCTCGCCCGCGTCGGGCGGGCGGACCTCGGCGGCCCGCCCCGGGACGACGTGGTCCACGAGCGCGTCCATCGCCGCGGCGGCCTCGTCGGGGTCCGGGATCCGCCGCGCCGTGCCGAGCACGACCGCGGACCGGTAGTTCATCGAGTGGTGGAAGCTCGAGCGCGACAGCACCAGCCCGTCGAGCAGGGTCACGGTGGCACACGCCGGCACGCCGGAGGAGAGGGTCCGCAGCAGCCGGCTCGCCACCGACCCGTGGAGGACGAGGCGGTCCCCGTCGCGGGCGTAGGCCATCGGCAGCACGAACGGCTGGCCGTCGACCGCGATGCCGACGTGCGCGACGAGCCCCTCGTCGAGGATCGAGTGGAGCGACTCCCGGTCGTACCGGCCACGTTCGCTGCGGCGCCGGACGCGGCTCCGCTCCGACGGTGGGATCGCGGCGCTGCTCACACCGCCGATGCTGACGCCGTCCGGACCCTGCCGGCAATCGGGTTTCCCCGGGGGCGGACCTCGGCGCGGAGGTGCTCGATGGTGCGCCGCAGCCCCTCCCTCAGCGGCACCCGCGGCGACCACCCCAGGACCTCGGTGGCGAGCGTGATGTCGGGCCGGCGCTGGGTCGGGTCGTCCTGGGGCAGCGGTCGGCGGACGAGGGTCGAGTCGGAGCCGGTCAGCTCGATCACGTGCAGGGCGAGCTCCTCGACCGTGGACTCGTCCGGGTTGCCGAGGTTCATCGGGCCGGGCACGCCGGAGTCGAGCAGCGCGACGAGCCCCGCCGCCTCGTCCTCCACGTAGCAGAAGCTGCGCGTCTGGCGGCCGTCGCCGTAGATCGTGATCGGCTGCCCGTCGAGGGCCTGGACGACGAAGTTCGACACGACGCGACCGTCGTCGGGGCGGATCCTGGGGCCGTAGGTGTTGAAGATCCGTGCGATGCAGGCGTCGACGCCGAAGCTGCGGGCGAACGTCGTCGTCGCCGCCTCCGCGAAGCGCTTCGACTCGTCGTAGCAGGCCCGCGGGCCGGTCGTGCTGACGCTGCCCCGATATGACTCGGGCTGCGGGTGCACCGCCGGCTCGCCGTACACCTCGCTGGTCGACGCCAGGAGGTATCTGGCGCGGTGCTGGCGTGCGAGCTCGAGGGTGTTGAGGGTGCCGATCGCGCCCGCCCTGAGGATCTGCAAGGGGATCCGGGAGAAGTCCGGTGGCGAGGCGGGAGAGGCGAGGTTGAGCACTGCATCGAGCGGTCCGTCCACGGGGATCCGGACGGTCACGTCGGCCTCGACGAACCGAAGGCGTGGGTGTCCGGCGAGCGCGTCGAGGTTCGACCGCCGCCCGGTGCTGAGGTCGTCGACCACGACCACCTCGTCGCCACGCCCCACCAGCAGCTCCGACACGTGCGAGCCGATCATGCCCGCCCCACCTGCGACGACGATCCTCATCTGCTCGCCCCTACCCACCTCCACGTGGTGCCCAGTCGCACGACGAGGAGCAATTCGGGCGGCCGGGGCGCGTCCACGGGAAGTAAATCGCTTGCGCTTCCTGAGCGATTTCGACGGGAGCGCCGCCCGCCATTGCATCGGCCGCGCCGGGCGTGGGTAGTGAACAACGACCCGGACGGAGCCGCTTCTCTCGACGGGCGTCGACACCGATGACCGGTGAGGAGGGGCGCGAGCGGTGGCTGTCGTACTCGGGGTGAACGCGGTGTTCCACGATCCGGCCGCGGCGATCGTCGTCGACGGGACGACCGTCGCGGCGGCGGAGGAGGAGCGCTTCAGCCGTCGCAAGCACGGCAAGTCACCCGTGCCCTTCTCCACCTGGGAGCTGCCGGAGCACGCGATCGCGCACTGCCTCGAGGCGGCCGGCGTCGCGCCGGGGGAGCTCGACGCGGTGGCGTACTCCTACGACCCCCGGCTCGCGACCGTGCCCTCGGACCGGCCGGTGGAGGACCGCTGGGAGGGGCTGCGCACCCTGTACGCCGAGCGGGCGCCCCACTTCCTGCGGACGCTGCTGCCGGGCCTCGATGTCGCCGCGTTCCGGCACGTGCCGCACCACCTCGCCCACGCCGCGTCCGCGTGGGGGCACGCTCCGTTCGAGACGTGCGCGGTGATGGTGCTGGACGGGCGCGGCGAGCGGGGCTCGTACCTGGCGGGCCGGGCCCGGGGGGCCACCTTCGAGCCGATCGTCGACCAGGAGCTGCCCCACAGCCTCGGCCTCCGCTACGAGGAGCTCACCGCCCACCTCGGCTACCGCCGGAGCAGCGACGAGTACAAGGTCATGGCGATGGCCAGCTACGGCCGGCCCGCCCACCTCGACGAGCTGCGCCGCCTGCTGCGGACGACCGGCGACGGGGGGTTCGTGACCGAGGAGGTGGACTGGTCGCGGTTCGCTCCCCCGGGGCTCGGCGACGGTGCGATCGACGAGCCGCACGTCGACCTTGCCAGCTCGATGCAGTGCCGCCTCGAGGAGCTGCTGCTGGAGCTCGCCGGGTGGCTGCACGAGCGCACCGGCGAGCGCCGCCTCGCGATGGCGGGCGGGGTCGCGCTCAACTGCGTGGCGAACTCGCGGATCTTCGAGCACGGGCCGTTCGAGGACGTGTGGGTCCAGCCCGCGGCGGGGGACGCGGGCACCGCGCTCGGCGCGGCCCTGCACACCGCCGCGCAGCTCGGCGACACCCCGGTCCCTCCCGGCTCCACCGCGCTCGGCCCGAAGTGGAGCGACGACGAGCTGGCGGAGGTCCTCCGGGCGGCGGCGGTGCCCCTCGAGCGGCCGCCCGACCTCGCGGCCGCGGTGGCGGACGTGCTCGCCGCCGACGGGGTCGTGGCGTGGTTCCAGGGTCGCAGCGAGTTCGGGCCCCGAGCCCTCGGGCACCGGAGCCTGCTCGCCCACCCCGGCCACGAGCACAACCTGGAGCGGCTCAACGACGTGAAGGGGCGCGAGCACTTCCGGCCGGTCGCGCCGATGGTGCTCCTCGAGGCGGCGAAGGACCTGTTCGAGGGCGGGCCCATCCCCAGCCCCTACATGCTCTTCACCCACCGCGTGCGCGACGGCTGGGCGGACCGGATCCCGGCGGTGGTGCACGTCGACGGCACCGCACGGGTGCAGACCGTGGACCCGGTGGCCGAACCGCTCGTGCACCGCATGCTGACCGAGTTCCGCCGGCGCACCGGCCTGCCCACGGTGGTGAACACGTCGCTCAACACCGCGGGCCGGCCGATGGTCGACCACCCCCGCGACGCGCTGGAGTGCTTCGGCTCGGCGCCGATCGACGCGCTCGCGATCGGGCCGTTCCTCGTGCGACGCGCCGCGATGTTCGCCCCGGAGGGCACGCGGTGAACCCCCACCGGGAGCCCCGCTACGACGTCGTCGTCCCGACCGTCGGCCGTCCGTGCCTCGGGCGCCTGCTCGCCTCCCTGGCCCGCGAGGAGGGGCCGGCCCCCGGGCGGGTCGTGGTCGTCGACGACCGCTCCGCGGGCTCGCAGCACCCGCTGGAGCTGCCGGCGCTGGGGGCCATCGAACCGGTGGTCGTGCGCAGCGGTGGGCGCGGCCCCGCCGCCGCGCGCAACGCGGGGTGGCGCAGGTGCGCCGCGCCGTGGGTCGTGTTCCTCGACGACGACGTCGTGCCGGTGCCCGGCTGGCGGCGGGCGCTGATGGCCGACCTGGACGCCGCCGGGCGCCGGGTCGCCGCGGTGCAGGGGCGCGTCCGGGTGCCGCTGCCGGTGGACCGGCCGCCCTCGGACCGCGAGCGCGACGTCGCGGGGCTCGCGGACGCCGCGTGGATCACCGCCGACATGGCCGTGCGGCGCGGCGCGCTGCAGCTCGTCGGTGGCTTCGACGAGCGGTTCCGCCGCGCCTACCGGGAGGACACCGAGCTCGCGCTCCGGCTGGTCGACGCCGGGCTGCGGCTCGGGGTGGGCCGGCGCGGCGTCGAGCACCCCGTGCGCGACGCGCCGTGGTGGGTGAGCGTGCCGGCGCAGCGGGGCAACGCGGACGACGCGCTGATGGCCCGCCTGCACGGCGCGGACTGGCGGGAGCGGGGGCTCGCGCCGCGCGGGATGCTGCGCGACCACGTGCGCACCACCGCCGCGGCCGCGGTGGCCGGCACGGCCGTGCTGGCCGGGCGACGGTGGCTGGGGGCGACGGCGGGCGCGCTCTGGGCGGGCCGCTCCCTGCGCTTCTGGTGGAGGCGACGCAGCCCGGGACGCGACACCCCGCGGGAGGCGCTGCAGCTGCTGGCGACCTCTGTCGCGATCCCGCCCGCCGCCACGTGGTGGGCGGCCGTGGGCCGCGTCCGGGCGTGGCGCGTCGCACCGAGGGGGCCCGCCGACCGCTGGTCGCCGAGGGCACCGAAGCTGGTCCTGTTCGACCGCGACGGCACGCTCGTGCGCGACGTGCCCTACAACGGCGACCCGGGGGCCGTCGAGCCGGTGCCCGGCGCACGAGAGGCGTTGGACCGCCTGCGCCGCCACGGCGTCGCGGTCGGGGTGGTCACCAACCAGAGCGGGGTGGCGAGGGGGCTGCTGCGCCTGGAGGAGGTGGCCGCGGTCAACGCCCGGGTCGAGGAGCTGCTCGGGCCGTTCGCGACCGTGCAGGTCTGCGCGCACGGGCCCGGCGACGGCTGCCCGTACCGTAAGCCCGCCCCCGGCATGGTGCTCGCCGCGGCGGCCGAGCTCGGGGTGGCCCCCGAGCGGTGCGCGGTCGTCGGCGACATCGGCTCCGACGTCGAGGCGGCCCTCGCCGCCGGCGCCCGCGCCGTCCTCGTGCCCGACGAGGTGACGCGGCCCGAGGAGGTCGCGGCCGCCCCCGAGGTCGCCGTCGACCTCGACGCCGCGGTCGACGCGCTCCTGGCCGACCGGCCGACGGTGGGGGTCGGGTCGTGACCCGCCACCTCGTCGCGCGGCTCGACAACGTCGGCGACGTCCTCCTCGCCGGGCCGGCCGTGCGCGCCGTCGCCGCGTCGGGGGGACCGGTCACCTTCGTGGCGGGCCCCCGCGGGGCGGCCGCCGCGGCGCTCCTGCCCGGCGTCGACGAGGTGGTCGTCCTCGACGCCCCGTGGGTCCCGTTCGACCCGGCGCCCGTGGACGCGGTCGCGCTCGGCGCGTTCGTCGACGCGATCGCGGGCCGGCGCGTGGAGGACGCGGTCGTGCTGACCTCCTTCCACCAGAGCCCGCTGCCACTCGCGCTGCTGCTGCGCCAGGCCGGCGTGGCGCGCATCGCCGCGACCTGCGTCGACCACCCGGGCTCGCTGCTCGACGTCCGCCACCCGTACCTCGCGCAGCTCCACGAGGTGAAGCAGTCGCTGTCGCTGTGCGCCGCGGCCGGCCACCGCCTCCCCGACGGTGACGACGGACGGCTGCTCGTCGACCTGCCCCCGGCCGCCGTCGAGCTGCCGGCGGCGCCGTACGTGGTCGTGCACCCGGGCGCGTCGGTGCCCGCCCGCGCCCTGCCGGTCGGCGCGGCCGCCGCCACCGTGGACGAGCTGGCGCGGCGCGGCGCGCACGTGGTCGTCACCGGGTCCGACGGGGAGGCACCGATCGTGGCGGCGGTCGCGGGGCCACCCGGACGGCCGCGGGTGGAGGTGCGCACCGGCGGCGACCTCGCCGGGTTCGCCCACCTCCTCGCGGGGGCGGCCGCGGTCGTGTGCGGCAACACCGGCCCGGCGCACCTGGCCGCGTCGGTGGGCGCCCCCGTCGTCGAGGCGTTCGCGCCGGTCGTCGCACCCCACCGCTGGCACCCGTGGGGGGTGCCGCACGCGCTGCTCTACGACGCCCGCGTGCCCTGCGCCGGCTGTCGGGCACGCGAGTGCCCCGTCCCCGGCCAACCCTGCCTGGAGCCGTTCAGCCCCGCCGCGGTGGTCGAGGCCCTCGGCCGGCTCGGCACCCTCGAGGCCCTCGGGGAGGTGGCGGCATGAGGATCCTGGTCTGGCACGTGCACGGCTCGTGGACGACGTCGTTCGTCCAGGGCCGCCACACCTACCTGGTCCCGAGGGTGCCGGACCGTGGCGCCGACGGCCGCGGGCGGGCACGCACGTGGGACTGGCCGGAACGGGTCGTCGAGGTCACCCCCGAGCAGCTGGCCGGCACGCCGGTCGACGTCGTCGTGCTGCAGCGACCACGGGACCTCGAGCTGGCCGCGGCCTGGCTCGGCGGGCGGGTGCCGGGGCGCGACCTGCCGGCCGTCTGGCTGGAGCACAACGCGCCGCAGGGCCCCATCAACGGGATGCGCCACCCCGCCGCCGACCGGGACGACCTGGTGGTCGTGCACGTGACCCACACCAACGCCCTGTTCTGGGACCTCGGCAGCACCCGCTCGGCCGTCATCGAGCACGGGATCGTCGATCCGGGGCACCGCTACGGCGGTGAGGTGGCGGCGATGGGCGTCGTCGTCAACGAACCGGTGCGCCGGGCGCGGGTGACCGGCACGGACCTGCTCGGGGCGTTCGGCGCCGTGGGCCCGGTCGACGTGTTCGGCATGGGTGTCGACCAGCTTCCCGCGCGCCTCGGCCACCCCGACTGGCTCGAGGTCCACGAGGACCTGCCCCAGGACAAGCTGCACGGCGAGCTCGCCCGGCGGCGCTGCTACGTCCACCCGTTCCGCTGGACCTCGCTCGGGCTGTCGCTGGTCGAGGCGATGGCGCTCGGCATGCCGGTCGTGGCGCTCGCCACCACCGACGTGCCGGCCGCGGTGCCCACCGGGGCGGGCACGGTGTCGAACGACCTCGGCGTGCTCACCCGGGCGGCGGCAGCCTTGCTCGCGGATGCCGACCTGGCGCGCCGCACGGGCGACCTCGCCCGCGCGCACGCGCTCGACCGCTACGGCCTCGAGCGCTTCCTGTCCGACTGGGACCGTCTGCTGGAGGGCCTGTGAGCCTGCGCATCCACCTCGTCTCGGAGCACGCGAGCCCGCTCGCGCTGCTCGGCGGCGTCGACGCCGGCGGCCAGAACGTGCACGTCGCGGCACTCGCCTGCGGGCTCGCGCGCCTGGGGGCGGAGGTGGTGGTCCACACCCGCCGGGACGACCCGGCCCTCGAGCGCACCGTGCCGTTCGCGCCGGGAGTGGTCGTGGACCACGTCGACGCCGGCCCCCCGGAGCCGATCCCGAAGGACGCGCTGGCGCCCCACATGGGCGCGTTCGCGGACGACCTCGTGCGGCAGTGGTCCCGCTCCCGCCCCGACGTGGTGCACGCCCACTTCTGGATGTCGGGGCTCGCGGCGACCTCCGCCGCCGACCGGCTCGGCATCCCGGTGGCGCTGACCTACCACGCGCTCGGGATCGAGAAGCTGGCGCACCAGGGCCCGGCGGACACGAGCCCCGCCGGCCGCCTCGAGGCCGAGGAGTGGCTCGCCCGTGCCGTCGACCACGTGGTCGCGACGACCGCGCAGGAGCGGCGCCGACTCCTCGCCATGGGGGCGCCGCCGTCGCGGGTCACCGTCGTGCCGTGCGGGGTCGACCTCGAGCACTTCCGGCCGCACGGCCCCACCTGGCCGCCGGCCGCCGGTCGGGCGCGCCTGGTGTGCGTCAGCCGGCTCGTGCCCCGCAAGGGCATCGCCGACGTCGTCACGGCGCTCGCGGAGCTGCCCGACGCCGAGCTGCTGGTCGCGGGCGGGCCACCCGCGGCGATGTTGGGTGACGACCCCGAGGCGGTGCGCCTGCGCGCGCTGGCGGAGCGCCACGGGGTCGCCGACCGGGTGCAGCTCCTCGGCGCGGTGGAGCGTCGCGACGTGCCGGCGCTGCTGCGCGCCGCGGACGTCGTGTGCTGCACCCCCTGGTACGAGCCGTTCGGGCTCGTCGCGGTCGAGGCGATGGCGTGCGGGGTGCCGGTGGTCGCGAGCGCGGTGGGCGGGCTCGCCGAGACCGTGCGCGACGGGACGACCGGGCGCCTCGTGCCGCCCCGCCGCCCCGAGGCCGTCGCCGCGGCGGTCCGGTGGGTGCTCGACCGACCCGACCGGGCCGCGTCGATGTCGGCCGCCGCGGTGCGCCGCGCCGAGGGCTACGGATGGGACCACGTCGCGCAGCGGACCGCCCGGCTCCTGGTGGACCTGGTCCGCGACGGCCACGCGGTGGGGGCACCGACGGGAGGGGTGCAGTGACCGGAGCCGAGCACCTCCGAGACCTGCTCGCCGCGCTCGACGCGCTGGAGTGCGACCTGCCGACCCTGGAGCGCTGGGGGCACGAGCTGGCGCGGACGCTGACCCGGGGCGGGAGGCTGCTCGTGGCCGGCAACGGAGGCAGCGCGGCGCAGGCCCAGCACCTCACCGCGGAGCTCGTCGGGCGCTACCGCGAGGAGCGGCGGCCGCTCTCCGCGATCGCGCTGCACGCCGAGACCTCCTCGGTCACCGCGATCGTCAACGACTACGGACCCGACGAGGTCTTCGCACGGCAGGTCCTCGCCCACGGCCGAGCCGGGGACCAGCTGCTCGTGCTGTCGACCTCGGGTCGCTCCCCCAACGTGCTCGCGGCGGTCGACGCCGCCGCCCGGGTCGGGCTCGTGGTGCGCGCCCTCGTGGGCCCCTGCCCGAACCCGCTCGCCGCGGCCGTCGAGGACGTCGTCTCGGTCGACGCGGCGACACCGACGGTGCAGGAGGTGCACCAGGTGGCGATCCACCTCGTGTGCGAGGCGCTCGACGCCGCCGTGGCCCAGCCGGTGCCGCCCGCGGTGCGGCTCACCGGAGCGTCACGGTGACCCGGCTCGTCGTCGTCGGCGACCTGCTGCTCGACCGCGACGTCGTCGGCACCGTGACGCGCCTGTGCCCCGACGCGCCGGTGCCGGTGCTCGACGAGGAGCGCACCCTCGAGCGTCCCGGCGGTGCGGGGCTCGCCGCGGTCCTCGCGGCGCGGGCCGGCGCCCAGGTCACTCTGGTCGCCGCGCTCGCGGCGGACGAGGGCGGGCGCACGCTGCGGCGGCTGGTCGAGGCCGAGGGCGTCGAGCTCGTCGACCTCGGCGCGGGCGGGTCCACCCCCGAGAAGGTGCGGGTGCGCGCCGCGGGGCAGTCGCTGCTGCGCATCGACCGGGGCGAGCACGCCGTGCCGGGTCCGCTCCCCGACGGGGTCGGCACGCTGGTCGCCGCCGCGGACGCGGTGCTGGTCTCGGACTACGGGCGAGTGCTCACGTCCCATTCGCCGCTGCGGGCGGCCCTCGGGCCGCGCCGGCGTGGGGGGCGGCCGCTCGTGTGGGACCCCCACCCCCGCGGCGCCGCACCGGTGCCGGGCGCCACGCTCGTCACCCCGAACCGGGCCGAGTGCGGAGCGCTCGACCCGGCACCAACGGCAGACGGCGCCCGGCGGCTGCGCGCCCGCTGGGAGGTCGGCGCGGTCGCGGTGACCCTCGGCGAGGACGGGGCCCTGCTCGTCACCGGCGACGGGGCGCCCCTCGTCGTGCCGGTCACGCGGAGGGTGCGGGGCGCGGACCCCTGCGGCGCCGGCGACGCGTTCGCGGCGGCCGCCGCCCTCGCGCTCGGCGCCGGTGCCGGCCTGTCGTCCGCGGTCGAGTCAGCCGTGCGGGAGGCCGCGGCGTTCGTCGCCGCGGGTGGGGCCACGGGCCTCGCCGCGGAACCCGACGGCCCGGTGCTCGTCGCCACCGGCGGGTGCTTCGATCTGCTCCACGCGGGCCACGTCGCGACGTTGCGACGTGCCCGGGGGCTCGGTGACCGGCTCGTGGTGCTGCTCAACGGCGACGGGTCGGTCCGGCGGCTCAAGGGGCCGGGCCGGCCGGTGCAGCGGCAGGAGGACCGGGCGGCGGTGCTCCGCTCCCTGTCCTGTGTCGACGAGGTCGTGACCTTCGACGACGACACGCCCGTGGAGGCGTTGCGCCGCCTGCGGCCGCAGGTGTTCGTGAAGGGCGGCGACTACTCGTCGTCGGAGCTGCCCGAGACGGCGGTGATGGCGGAGTGGGGTGGCACGGTCGTCACGGTGCCCTACCTGGAGGGCCGCTCCACCACGGGGATCCTCGAACGAGCGGGAACGCGGAACGGAGCGACGGATGTGGGCTGACCCCTCGACCTGGTCGGTGCTGGTGACGGGCGGATCGTCCGGGCTGGGCGAGGCACTGTGCCGCCACCTGTCGAGGGTGGGTGCGTCGGTCGTCTCGATCGACCGCCGACCGTGCCGGGACCACGACACGATCGAGGCGGACCTGGCCGACAGCTCGGCGGCGTCGGAGGCGGCCCGCCGGGCGATCGGGCAGCTCGGCCGGCTCGACGCCGTCGTGTGCTGCGCCGGGACCGACGTGCCGGGCGCGCTCGACGCGGTCGAACGCGAAACGTGGGACCGCATCGTCGGGGTGAACCTGCTGGGCACCGCCGCGGTCGTGCGCGAGGCGCTGCCGGAGCTCGAGCGAAGCCGGGGGCGGGTGGTGACGGTGGCCTCCACGCTCGGCCACCGGGCGGTGGGCGACGCGACCGCGTACTGCGCGTCGAAGTTCGGGGTCGTCGGCTTCACACGTGCCCTCACCGCGGAGTGCCAAGGGCGCGTCGGGGTGACACTGCTCACACCCGGCGGCATGCACACCGCGTTCTTCGACGATCGCGAGGAGCGCTACCGGCCCCCGGCGGACGCGGTGCTGGCGGATCCGGGGGAGGTCGCCGCCGCGGTCGTCTGGTGCCTGGGCCGGCCGGAGGGCATCGAGGTGCGCGAGCTGGCGATCATGGCACCGGTGGAGGGCTCGTGGCCGTGACCACCGGACGGCGGCCGGTGGTGGTCGCCCTGCGGGCCCTGGGCCTCGGCGACCTGTGCACGGCGGTCCCCGCGCTCCGGGCGCTGCGGGGCGCCCACCCCGGGTGCTCCCTCGTGCTCGCCGCGCCGGCGTGGCAGGCGGCGCTCGCCGGCGGGGCGGGGGTCGACGAGGTCGTCGGCGTGGGCGAGCTCGAGCCGCTCCCCCGCCACCTGCGGCGTGCCGAGGTGGCGGTGAACCTGCACGGCCGCGGGCCGCGCTCGACCCGCCTCCTCGAGCGCCTCGACCCGGACCGCCTGCTCGCCTTCCGCCACCCCGACCTGCCCGCCACCGCGGGGTCGCCCGAATGGCGTGCCGACGAGCACGAGGTGCACCGCTGGTGCCGGATGCTCGAGGGCCACGGGGTGCCCGCCGACCCGCGGGACCTGCACCTCCCCGACCCGGGTCCACCACCGGAGGGCACCGCCGGCGCGGCCGTCGTGCACCCCGGCGCCGCGGCCGCGGGCCGGCGGTGGCCGGCGGACCGCTTCGCCGAGGTGGTCGCCGCGCTGTGCCGCGACGGCCGGCAGGTGGTGCTGACCGGCTCGCTCGCGGAGGCGCCCCTGTGCCGGGAGGTCGCAGAGCTCGCGGCAGCCGAGGTGCCGGGGCAGGTGCGGGTGCTCGCGGGCCGCACGACCGTGGTCGAGCTCGCCGCGCTGGTGGCGGCCGCGTCGGTCGTCGTGTGCAACGACACCGGCGTCGCGCACCTCGCGTCCGCGCACCGCACGCCGTCGGTCGTGCTGTTCGGTCCGACGCCCCCCTCCGCGTGGGGCCCACCCGGGGACGGCCCCCACGTCGCGCTGTGGGCCGGCGGGATCGGCGACCCGCACGCGGCGCGCACCGACCCGGGGCTGTTGCGCATCACCCCCGCCGACGTGCTCGGCGCGGTCACGGACGTCGCCGGTGCCCGGACCTGAGGGGAGCGTGGTGGGCCGGCCGGACGGACGGGGGCGGACCGACGTAGCGGGCGTCGGGCCGGATGATGCTGCGCTCCGCCGCCTGTTCCAGGACGTGCGCGCACCAACCCACGACCCTGCTGACCGCGAAGGTCGGGGTGAACATCGACGGCGGAACGCCGCAGGTGGCCATGACGACGCTCGCGTAGTACTCGACGTTCGCGTAGAGCTGCCGCCCCGGCTTGAGCTCGGCGAGCGCGGCGACGACCTCGGCCTCGACCTCGAGCGCGAGCTCGGCGAGCGGCCCGCCGAGTGAGCGTGCGACCTCGCGCAGCATCACCGAGCGCGGGTCCTCGGTCCGGTACACGGCGTGGCCGAACCCCATGATCCGCTCGCCCGCGGCGACCTTGCGCCGCACGACCTGCGCGGCCCGCTCCGGGGAGCCGATCTCGTCGAGGAGCTCGAGCGCCCGGCTGGGCGCGCCGCCGTGCAGTGGACCGCCGAGGGCGGCGAGCGCCGCCACCACGGCGGCGGCGACGTCCGCCCCGGTGGAGGCCACGACCCGGGCGGTGAAGGTCGAGGCGTTGAAGCCGTGGTCGACGGTGGCGGTGAGGTAGCGCTCGATCGCCGCAGCCGCGGCCGGCTCGGGCTCGGCCCCGGTGAGCATCCACAGGTAGTTGGCGGCATGGCCCAGGTCGTCCCGCGGCGCGACGGGCGTCGCGCCGGTCGAGCTGCGGTGCAGCGCGGCGACGAGGGTCGGGGTGACCGCGGCGACTCGCAGCGCGTCCCGGCGGCGCTCGTGCGGCGCGAGGTCGACGACGGGTCGGGTGCCGAGCTCGGCGGCGCCGAGCGAGAGGGCGGCCCTGAGTGCGTCGAGCGTCGGCGCGGCGGCGAGGGCCGGCAGGGCGGCGGTGAGGCCCGGAGGCAGGGCACGGAGGGGACGCACCTCGTCGCAGAACGCAGCGCGCTCCGCCTCGCTCGACGGGAGGTGCCCGTCGAAGAGCAGCTGCCAGGTGTCCTCGAACGGGCGTGTGGTCGCGAGCTCGACCGCCGAGTGCTGGCGGTAGTGGTAGAAGCCCTCCGCTCCCCGGACGCCGCCGAGGGCGGTGTCGGCGACCACGACGCCCTTGAGCCCTCGGGCGGCGGGTGCCGGTGCTGGTTCGGTCATGGTCATGACCGCAGCATCCACCCAGCGCAGCCATTGATCAACGTTGATTATGATCAACGGATGCAGATGTTGAGCGCCGACGAGGCGGCCGAGCAGCTCGGGGTCAAGGTCACGACGCTCTACGCGTACGTCAGCCGGGGGCACCTCACGAGCCACCGGGACCGGGACGGTCGCCGGAGCAGGTTCGACCCGAAGGAGGTGGAGGAGCTGGCCCGCCGCGGGCGCCCGCGTCGCTCCAGCCGGCCCCCCGCCCTCGACTTCCCGATCGCCACCCAGCTCACCCGCATCGCGGACCACCGGCTCACCTACCGTGGCCACGACGCCACGGAGCTGGCCCGCTCGGCCAGCTTCGAGCAGGTCGCCGAGCTGCTGTGGACCGGCTCCCTGCCGGGTGACGCCCCGCGGTGGGAGGGCACCACGCCGGAGGTGCCGGAGGGGATCGAGGCGCCCGGGGATCGCCTCCGCGCCGCGGTGGCCATCGCCGCCGCGGACGACCCGTTCCGGGCGGAGCTGCACCCGGCGGCGGTCGTGGCCACGGCGCGGCGCCTCGTCGCGACCCTGGTGGCCGGGCTCTCCCCCGACCCCTCGCCCTCGGTGCCGCGGCTGCGCCTCCCGGACGCCCGCGCCGGGCTGGAGGGGACCGTCGCGGGTCGGACCTGGGCGGCGCTCGCGCCACGGCGGCCGCGCTCGGGCATGGTCCGGGCGCTCAACGCGGCGCTCGTGCTGCTGGCCGACCACGAGCTCGCCACGTCGACCCTCGCCGCCAGGGTGGCGGCCTCGACCCGGGGGGATCCCTACGCGGTGGTGCTCGCCGGGTGCGGGCCGCTCGCCGGACCGCTGCACGGCGGCGCGAGCCGGGCCGCGCACCTCATGCTCGCCGCCGCGGCCGGGCCGGCGGGCCCGCGGGGCGCCGTCGCCGACGTGCTGCGCACCCACGGCACCCTCCCCGGCTTCGGCCACCCGCTCTACCCCGACGGGGACCCGCGGGCGACCGCGCTGCTCGACGCGCTGCGCGGCCCGGCGGGCGGCACGCGGGCCATGCGGGTCGTCGAGGAGCTCCTCGACGCCGCCCGCAGCCGGGTACCGCTCGAGCCGAACGTCGACCTCGCCCTGGCGGCGCTCACCTTCGTCGCCGACATGCCGCCGTCGGCGGGCGAGGCGATCTTCACGGTGGCCCGCTCGGCCGGATGGATCGCGCACGCGCTGGAGGAGTACGAGGAGCCACCGCTGCGCTTCCGCGCCCGCGCGGTGCCCGCCACACGTCACTCGTGACGGCGAAGTGGCATGACTGTAAAGTGACAGCTCTGCCACCAACGCCGAGGACGCCCCGTATGCCCGCACCCCCTCCCCACGGCCACGCCGGCGAGCGGCCCGCGCTGACCCACCGCCAGATCCTGGTGATCTTCAGCGGCCTGATGCTCGGCATGCTGCTCGCCGCGCTCGACCAGACCATCGTCGCCACCGCGCTCCCCACGATCACCGGGGAGCTCGGCGGACTGAACCACCTGTCGTGGGTCGTCACCTCGTACCTGCTCGCCTCGAGCGTCTCGACCCCGCTGTACGGCAAGCTCGGCGACCTCTACGGCCGCAAGCGCCTGTTCCAGATCGCGATCGTGATCTTCCTGGTCGGCAGCGTGCTGTCGGGCATCGCGAGCGACATGGGGCAGCTCATCGCGTTCCGGGCGATCCAGGGCATCGGCGGCGGCGGCCTGATCGTGCTGGCGCAGGCGATCATCGCGGACGTCGTCGCGCCGCGGGAGCGGGGCCGCTACCAGGGCTACTTCGGCGCGGTGTTCGGCACCTCGAGCGTGGTCGGCCCCCTGCTGGGCGGGTGGTTCACCGACCACCTGTCGTGGAGGTGGGTGTTCTACGTGAACATCCCCCTCGGCATCCTCGCCCTGTTCGTCACCAGCGCGGTGCTGCCGGACGGCCAGCGCCGCGGGCACCCCAGGATCGACTACGCGGGCTCGGCGGTGCTCGTCGCGGCGGTCACCTCGATCGTGCTGTTCACCACGTGGGGCGGCACCGAGTACGAGTGGGGCTCGCCGGTGATCCTGGGCCTCATCGCCGCGTCGGTCGTACTGCTCGGGGTCCTCGCGGTGATCGAGCGGCGCGCCGCGGAACCGGTCGTGCCGGTGCACCTCTTCGCCAACCGGACCTTCAACCTCGCGAGCTCGGTGAGCTTCATCATCGGCGTGTCGATGTTCGGGGCGATCAGCTTCCTGCCGCTGTTCCTCCAGGTGGTGAACGGGGCGTCCGCGACCAACTCGGGCCTGCTGCTCCTGCCCCTGATGCTCGGCCTGCTCGCCGCGTCGGTCGGCTCCGGCCAGGTGATCACCCGCACCGGCCGCTACAAGCTGTTCCCCGTCGTCGGCACCGCCCTGGCGGCGCTGGCGATGTTCCTGATGTCGACGATGGGCCCGTCGACCTCGCAGGCCACGGTCACCGCCTACATGGTGCTGCTGGGCGTCGGCATCGGCTTCACGATGCAGACGCTCATCCTCGCCACCCAGAACACGGTGCCGGTGAAGGACCTCGGCACGGCGACCTCGTCGGTCAGCTTCTTCCGGTCCATGGGCGGCTCGATCGGCGTCGCGGTGTTCGGCGCGCTCTTCAACAACGCCCTGGCCGGGCGCCTCGACGGGCTCACCGTCGAGGTGGGCGAGGCGTCCACGTTCACGACGGAGTCGCTGCGCACGCTGCCCGCCGCGGCGATGCGCGAGGTGGTCGACGCGTTCTCCGGCTCGCTCACCTCGGTGTTCGCGTGGGCGACGCCGCTGATCGTGCTCGGCTTCGTGCTGACGACGCTGCTGCGCGAGACCCCGCTGCGGCGCTCGACCGAGGCGGTCGACCACGCCCGCGAGATGGCGGCCGGCTCGGCGCCGGGCACCGCCGAGCCCGAGGTGTCCGAGACCTTCCGCTGATCGGGCGGCTCAGGGCGCGGTCGTCTCGAGCCGGTCCGCGACCTCACTCGAGCTGGCGCCGGTCGCCTCCCGCGCGCAGTGGGCGCAGCAGAAGAACCGCCCGTCCACCTCGGTGCCGTGCCCGATCACCTTGCAGCCGCAGTGCTCGCACACCGGGGCCATCCGGTGGATCGCGCACTCGAAGCTGTCGAACACGTGCCGCTGTCCCGCGGCCACGACCTCGAAGGCCTTGTCGTAGTCGTTGCCGCAGACCTCGCACCTCGCCATCGGGAACCACCTCGCTCGTCGAATCGGTCGGATGTCGCTGCAGGGGTCGCGCTCAGCCCTCCGAGCCCTCGGACGGCTCGTCCTCGGAGAACGGCTGGTCGACCATCCGGCCCGGCGACGGGTCGCCCTCGTACGGCATCGCGCGGTCCACGTCGCCACGGCCTCCGAGGTCGGGCTTGGTCCTCGCACCCGGCGGGAGCGAGGACTTCGCGTCGTGGGTGCGCTGTGACGGGCCCTCCGCCGGGCGCTCCGACCGGCCCCGGCGGTACGGCGTGGGATCTGTCATGGGGACCCTCCGGGTCTCGCGTTCCCGCGTCGTACCCGGTGGGGCCGCGATCCATGCCCGCCCGCGGCGATCGGCACGGGGTTTCGCACGAGGGTCGCCGGGTAGGGGTGGGCGTGCCGCCGACCACCCGGGTCCCGCCCGAGCTACGGGCCGCCATCGACGAGCTGGGCCTCGAGTCGCTCCGGCCGGGGCAGCGCGAGGCGATCGAGGCGCTCGTGGCGGGCCGGGACGTGCTGGCCGTGATGCCGACCGGCTTCGGCAAGTCGGCGATCTACCAGCTCGCGGGCGCCGTGATCGACGGCCCGAGCGTCGTGGTCTCGCCGTTGCTCGCGCTGCAGAAGGACCAGACGGACTCCATCGGTGGCGACCTCGGCGGCGCCGTCGCGATCAACTCGACGGTCGGGGGCGGCGAGCGGCGGGCGACGCGCTGGGCCGCCCACCGATCCTGGCGCTCACCGCGACCGCGGCCCCACCGGTGCGCGACGAGATCGTCGAGCAGCTCGGGATGGAGGACCCGCTGGTCATCGTGTCGGGCTTCGAGCGGCCGAACATCACGCTGGCCGTCGAGCGCCACGGCGACGAGGCCGCCGCGGAGGCGGCGCTGGTCGACCGATGCGTCACCACCGACGGGACCGGGATCGTCTTCGTGGCGCGCCGGCGCGACGCGGAGCGGCTGGCGGCGCGCCTGGTGGAGGAGGGGCGCGAGGCGGCCGCCTACCACGCCGGGATGGCGGCCGCAGCCCGTGCCGAGGTGCACGAGCGCTTCCTCCGCGGCGGGGACCTCGTCGTCGTGTCGACCACCGCGTTCGGCATGGGCGTCGACGCGCCGCACGTGCGCTTCGTGCTGCACAGCCAGGCTCCCGAGTCGCTCGACGCCTACTACCAGGAGCTGGGGCGGGCGGGTCGCGACGGGGAGCCCGCCGAGGCGGTGCTGCACCACGCGCTCGAGGGTGGCGGGCGGCGCGGCTTCATGGGTGGCAGCACCCGGGTCGCGCCGGAGGAGCTGCAGCGGGCCGCGGCAGCGCTGGCCGCCGCCGGGACCCTCCGCCGCGGTGCGCTGGAGGGGTCCCGCTCGAAGGTCGCAGTGCTCGCCGACCTGCTGCAGCGCGTCGGCGCGGCCGAGCCTGCCCGGCGCGGCGTGCTGCGCTGGACGGGCGCGCTCGACGTCGCGACGGCGACCCGGCGGGCACACGCGCGGCACGAGCGCGGTGTGGCGCTCGGACGGAGCCGGGCCGAGATGGTGCGCTCCTACCTGTCGGCCCGGGGATGCCGGTGGCGGTTCCTGCTCGGCCAGCTCGGCGAGCCGACCGACCGCGACTGCGGGCACTGCGACAACTGCCTCGCCGGCGACCGGGACGGCACCGGTGGGGCGGCCTCGCCCGAGGTCGGCGCGTTCCCGCTCGGCAGCACGGTGCGACACGGCGAGTGGGGCGACGGGCTCGTCGTCGGGCACGAGGGCGACACGCTCACGGTGCTGTTCGAGGGCGAGGGGTACCGGAACCTGGCCGGCTCCCTCGTCGCGGACCGGGACCTCCTCGAGGTGGTCGCGCCACCACCCGACTGACCGGCCGGGCCGGCTCAGCTGCCGGGTGGGCGGTCCGAGAGGGTCACCTCGAGCTCCCGGGTGTCGCCGCCGCGCACGACCGTGACCTCGAGCTGGTCACCCGGCTCGTGGCGCCGGAGCACGGCGAGGAACTCCTCGACCGAGCGGACGGCCTCGCCCCCGATCTCGGTGAGCACGTCACCGCTGCGGATGCCGGCCTCGGCCGCGGGACCCCCGCGCACCGCCGAGATCACGACCACGCCGGCGTCGACGTCCACGCCGAGCCGGCTGCGGATCTGCGGCGTGAGCGTCGCCGGCTGCACCCCGAAGAACGGGTGCGACACCGTGCCGTCCTCGAGCAGCTCGCGGACCACCTTCACGACGGTCGCCGACGGGATCGCGAAGCCGAGCGACACGGCGCTGGCCTGCGGAGGGATGTAGGCGACGTTGATGCCGATGACCCTCCCCCTCGCGTCGACGAGCGCGCCGCCGGAGTTGCCCGGGGAGATCGCGGCATCGGTCTGGATCAGGTCGACCAGCGCCTGGCTCTGCCGCGCGGAGCCGGGGATCGAGCGGTGCAGCCCGGACACGATGCCCGCGGTGACCGTGTTCTCGAACCCGAGCGGGTTGCCGATCGCCAGCGCGAGCTCGCCGACCTCGGGCAGCTCCTCGACGAACTCCGCCGGTGGCAGGTCGTCGCGCTCCACCGCGAGCACCGCCAGGTCGGTCAGCGGGTCGCTGGCGAGCACCGTGGCGGTGGCCCGGGTGCCGTCGGCGAACGCGACCTCGACCCGGTCCGCGCCGTCGACGACGTGGTGGTTGGTGACGATCGTCGAGCTGTCCCACACGACGCCGCTGCCCTCGCCGCGGCCGACGAGCACGGCGACCACGGAGGGCTCCACCTCGCGGACGATGTCGGGGATGCGCCCGAAGATCGGCCCCTCGTCCCGGCCGGACCCGCCGGGCGCCTCGGTGGTGGTGGAGCGGTCGGGTGCGCTGGTGGAGGCGGCGTCACCGCCGGCGTCGTCGTCACCACCGCCGTCGCTGCACCCCGCGGCGAGCATCGCAGCGGCGAGCAGGGCGGCAGCAGCTCGGCGGAGGGGCGTCGCCCCGGTGGCCTCACGCATCGTCCATTCCTACCTCCTGGCCGACCCCAGCAGCTCGCGGGCGTCCGCCTCGATGCCGCCGAACCCGTGCGTCCGGGCGAGGTCCAGCGCGGCGTCACCAGCCTCCACGGCGCGCTCCACCAGCGACTCGTCGCCGTCCCGCCGGGCGCGCGCCAGCTGCGAGCGGCCCATCGTGAGGCGGGTGCCCGCGAGGAGGTACGGGTCGTGCGTCTGCTCGGCCACCCCGAGCGAGCGCGCCAGGTGGGCGTCACCCTCGTCGAGCCGACCGAGCAGCACCGCGAGCTGGCCGGCCGGGTACGACAGCGGTCCGCCGTAGGTGAGCCCGGTGAACGCGGTGAACCGCTCGAAGGGCACCAGCAGCGGGTAGAGCTCCGCCGCGGCGTCGTGGTGCCCGAGCCGGACGATCGCCTCCGCCCACAGCGTCATCGCCGTGCCCCACTGCATCTCGTGCGGGCCGTCGAAGCCCCGCTCGCGCTCCTCCTCGAGCAGCTTGCGAGCGGTCGCGCCGTCGCCGGCGTGCGACGCGGCCACCGTGTGCACCGCGCGGAAGACCGGGAACTCGGAGTTCACCGCGGCGAGGTCGGTGATGAACTCGAGCAGCTCGGGCAGGCGGCCCTGCATCTGGCGCACCCGCATCACCTGCCCTCCCCAGAACGTGACGGCGTCGGGCTGGCCGCTGTCGCCGCCGATCTTGAGGGCTTCGTCCGCGAGCTGCTCCGAGCGGTCCAGGTCACCGGCGATCGCGGCTCGCATGGCCTCGGTGTAGCGCGTGAGCCACTGGAGGATCGGCTGGCCGACCCGCTCGGACACCGCGACCATCGTCTCGAGCTGCTCGTCGAAGGTGGCCATGTCGGCCCGCACGGCACCGACCCACAGGAGCGCCTGGGCCGCGTGGAACACGACGACCGGGTCGCCCACCTCGTCCGCGAGCCGGCGGGACTCGACGTACAGCGGGAACCGCTCCTCGATCGTCTCGAGGAAGTGGACCGCGACGCGGGTGCGGCTGAGCACCTCGGAGGTGGTGCGGGGATCGCCGAGCCGGCGGGCCATGTCGAGCGACTCCTGCGCGAGCTGCTGCAGCACCTCCTGGGACTGGTGGAAGTTCGACTCGGCGCACAGGGTCGCGAGGAGGAGCGCCCGCTCGGTGCTGTCCTCCTCGCCGACGGCCTCGAGCGCGGCCTCCAGGGCGGCCACCCGCTCGTGGTCGGTGACCCCGGAGTTGCTGTGGTAGCCCCGGTTGTTGGTGAGCGCCGCCTCGACGAGCGACTCGGTGTCGCCGACCTGCTGGGCGAGCGACGCCGCCTCGAGCAGGGTCTCGCGGTAGGCGGGGTCACCGACCTGCTTCTGGGCGGTCCCCATCGACACGAGGATCCGGCAGCGCAGGCCCCGGTCGGGGTCGGGTGCGTCGTCGAGCAGCTCGAGCGCCTCCCGGTACCACCGCAGCGCCTCGTCCGGCGCGAGCGCGTCGAGCGCACGGTCGCCGGCCCGGCACACCGACCGCACGGCGCGCTCCGCGTCGACCGGTGCCACCGCGGCCAGCCAGTGGCGGGCGACCTCACCGGCCCGGTCGCCGGGCTCGTCGGGCCACAGCTCCTCGATCGCCTCCGCGACGCGGCGGTGCAGGCGCCGGCGCCGCGCGGAGGAGAGGTCGGCCTGCATCGTGTGCTGCGCGAGCGCGTGCACGAACGTGAACCGGTCCTCCTTGCCGCCGACCTCCTCGACGATGGCGGCCTGCTGGGCCAGCTCGAGGCGGTCGAGCACCGCGTCCTCCGACTCGCCCAGCACCCGCGCGAGCAGCACGAGCTCGAAGTCGCGCCCGATGATGCTCGCCGCGGTGAGGGTGCGGTGCACGTCCTCGCCCAGGCGGTCGACGCGCTGGCGGACCACCTCCAGCACGCTCTCGGGGAGCTGGGCCGGCTCGAGCAGCCCGCCCCGCCCCCACTCCCCCAGTTCGTCGCGGGAGAGGTCGCCGAGCTCGGCGAGGTTGCGGAGGATCTCGCGGGTGAAGAACGGGTTGCCGCTCGTCTCGCGCCGCAGCTCCCGCGCGAACGCGCGCCCCTCCCCGGTGAGCTGCTGGCCCTCGCGCCCCTCGATCAGCGCGGCCACCGCCTCCTCGGAGAGCCCTTCGAGCTCCATGCGGATCAGGCCCGGCAGGCGGCGCAGCGTCGCGAGCGTGTCGACCAGCGGGTGGCCGCGGCCCACGTCGGTGTCGCGGTAGGTCCCCAGCAGCAGCGGGGGGTTCGCCATCGGCGCGGCGATCATGTGCCGGAGGAGCGCCAGGCTCGGGGCGTCGCTCCAGTGCAGGTCGTCGAGCACGACGACGATCGGCGACTCGGCACCCGCGGCGTCGAGGAACGCGCAGACGGCCTGGTACATCAGGTACCGCTCGGTCTCGGGATCGGTCGCGGCCGAGGCCTCGCCGTGCCAGCGGTCGGCGAGCTGGGGGACGAGCCGCCCGAGCAGCATCCCGTGCTCCTCCACGTGCTCGCCGAGCAGCGTGTCGCCGACGTGCTCCACGAGGTGCCCCACCGCCTCGACCCAGGGCTGGTAGGGCACGGCGAGCTCCTCGTCGCAGCGCCCGTAGAGCACGGTCAGCCCGTCCTCGTGCGCGGCCCGGGCGAACTCGGCCACGACGGCGGTCTTGCCGACGCCGGGCTCGCCGGAGACGACGACGGTGCGGGGCTCGCCGGCGAGCACCGCGTCGAGGGCGTCCCCGAGCAGGGCGAGCTCCTCGTCGCGGCCGACGAACTCACCCTGCCCCCTCACGATCGACTCGAGCCGGCTCGGCAGCGGCACCGAGGAGCCGCCGCGCCGCAGCGCCCACTCGACCCGCACCGCGGGGACGGGCGCGGGCAGGCCCTTGAGCTCCAGGTCGCCGACGGGCACGAACCGGTGGCCGCTGTGGCGGGCGAGCGTCGCGACGACGTCGGTGGCGAGGATCTCGCCCCCGCCGGCGAGCGCACAGAGCCGCGCGGCCTCGACGACCGGCTCACCGAAGTAGTCCTTGCGGTCCGGCTCCTTCTCGTCCTCCTCCTCGACCGCGTCCCCGGTGGCGATGCCGATGCGGACCTCGAGGCGGTCCCGGGCACGACGGTTCCGGTGGCCGATCGCCTGCTGCATCGCGACCGCGCCCTCGACGGCGGCGGTGACGCTCGGGAACACCACCATCAGCCCGTCGCCCAGGTTCTTGACCTCCGTGCCGCCCGCTCGAGCGAGCGCTCCGCGCAACAGACCGAAGTGAGCCTGACGGAGCTGCTCCGACTCGTCGGGTCCGAGCCGTGAGGCGAGCTCGGTGGAACCGACCAGGTCGGTGAACACCACCGAGACGGACACCGACCGTCCCATGGAAGCTCCACTCCTCCTCGTGGACGAATTTCACGTTACTGCCGTGACGTGCGGGGCGACATGGCGGTTTCCGTCGCGGAACCCGCAGGTGGGATCGGGGTTCGGCGAAGGCGTGGACGGGTACGGTCGACGGCGTGCAGCTGCGCCCGCCGCGGGGCCGATGACCGAGAGCTTCGACGCCGTCGTCATCGGCGCGGGCCACAACGGGCTCGTCGCCGGGACGCTGCTCGCGGACGCCGGGTGGGACGTCGTCGTGGTCGAGTCGTCGCCGACCGCCGGAGGTGCCGTGGCATCGGCGGAGGTGACCGCACCGGGCTTCGTCACCGACCTGTTCTCCGCCTTCTACCCGATGACGGCCGCGTCGCCGGTGATCGCGGACCTGCGGCTCGAGGAGCACGGCCTGCGCTGGCGGCACGCCCCGCGCGTGCTCACCAACGTGCTGCCGGACGGGCCGGGGGCGGTCCTCCACCGGGCGTCGGGCGCGACCGCAGCCCAGCTGGACGCGCTCGACCACGGCGACGGGCGGGCGTGGGAGGAGCTGCACCGCAGCTGGGAGCGGTTCGGGGACCAGCTGGTCCGGGCGCTGCTGAGCCCGTTCCCACCGGTCCGGGGTGCGTTGGCGGTGGGCTGGCGGGCGCGGGGCGAGCTGTGGGACCTGCTGCGGATGCTGACCCTGCCGGTGCGCACCCTCGGCGAGGAGCGCTTCCGGGGCGAGCGGGCTCGGCTGCTACTGGCGGGCAACGCGCTGCACGCGGACGTCACCCCGGAGGCGGCGCCGAGCGCCCTGCTCGGGTGGCTGCTCGTCGGCCTGGGCCAGACGGTCGGCTTCCCCGTCCCGGAAGGCGGCGCCGGCCGGCTCTCGGACGCGCTCGTGCGACGGCTCCGGGCCGCCGGCGGCGAGCTGCGGCTCTCGTGCCCCGTCGAATCCGTCGTGGTCGCCGGTGGCAGGGCGACCGGTGTGAGGACCCCGGACGGCACGCTGCACGCCCGCCACGCGGTCCTCGCCGCCTGCGACGCGGAGCTGCTGTACGGGCGGCTGCTCGAGCCGGACGACCTGCCGGAGTCGTTCCTGGCGCGGATGCGGCAGTTCCACCGGGCGGACTCCACCGTGAAGGTCAACTACGCGCTGTCGTCGCCGGTCCCGTGGACCGACGAGGAGGCCCGCGGTGCGGGCACCGTCCACGTCGCGGACAGCGTCGACGAGCTCACCTTCACCGGCGCACAGCTCGCCGCCGGGCAGCTCCCCAGTCGGCCCTTCCTGCTCATCGGCCAGATGACGACCAGCGACCCGAGCCGCTCGCCGGACGGCACCGAGTCGCTGTGGGTGTACACCCACGTACCCCAGGACGTGGTGGGGGACGCGGCGGGCACGATCGACGCGACCGGGCGCCTGCGTGGCGCCGCGCTCGAGCGGTTCGTCGAGCGGATGGAGGACCGAATCGAGGCGCACGCCCCGGGGTTCCGCTCCAGGGTGCTGGCCCGCCACGTGCAGGGTCCGGATGACCTCGAGGCGGCGAACCCGAGCCTCGTGGGCGGGGACCTCAGCGGCGGCACGACCCAGCTGCACCAGCAGCTCGTGTTCCGCCCGGTCGCGGGGCTCGCACGACCCGAGACGCCGCTCGACCGGCTGTTCCTCGCGTCGTCCTCTGCACACCCTGGCGGCTCGGTGCACGGTGCGTGCGGTGCGAACGCCGCCCGCGCCGCCCTGCTGCACCGGCGGGCGCGGCAGCTCGGCAAGGCCGCGGGCGCGGCGCTCGCGGTCGGACTGCCTGCCGCGACCGCAGGGGCGCTCGCCCGCGCGCGATCCGGCCGCTGACCCGGTCCCCGTGGCTCTACGGACCTGCCCTGGTCCGTCCGTGGCGTTGGGTGTGCAGGTGCGTGCCGGTGGGGGTGGTGATGCGCCATCGGTGCCGACCGGTGGGGGTCATGGCCCACCCGTTGCGGTGCACGACGCCGTGGTGCGCCCGGCACAGGCTGGCGAGGTTCTCCAGGTCGGTGCGCCCGCCGTGCTCGGCGTGGTGCACGTGGTGCAG
>Ga0182741_1000119_pt1 | contig 126839 bp, 114 predicted proteins | sample eDN5th37CBELigOP_FD_128874 | JGI IMG/M metagenome (GOLD analysis project Ga0182741, IMG submission 128874) | Enriched Organic Plus compost microbial communities from Emeryville, California, USA - eDNA 5th pass 37_C BE-Lig OP (version 2) (version 2) ...
AGCTTGACGACCCAGTTCGCCTGCATGAACAGGCCCCAGAGGGTAACATCGGCGGCGGGGGCCGCTAACGCAACATTTTCCATCGATCTACCGTCCTCGAATCCAAACGCCCGGCCACTTGACCGGGCGGTATCGCAAATCCGTTACCCAGCGTCTGAAACCAGACACTCTAACCTTGCGCAGCTTTTCAACGTGAAGCCGTACCTGCCCGACGAGCGGCCGCCACTTCGCACCGCAACCGCCATCCCGGATTTCAACCTTAAATCCATCAGGCGCTTGTTACGGTTAATTTTGGTGAAAGGAAGGCGCTGCGCTTCAAGCCTGCCTCTCAACCGATTCCGTCAGGATGATTAATGGAATATTATGGTTAAAGATGCGTTAGCATCTGCCTAAATAGGACACACCCCAACAAAGGGGACGCGATTTCCCGGAGTTCAGCCCTTGCGGCTGTTGGTGAAGGCCTCTCGCCATTCATCGGGAATGCGGCGCGGATGGCCTGCCTTGGTGATCATCACCGCTTCTACCTTCGCTTCCGAAAGCAGGCGGCCCCCGCAGGTGATCTTCTGCGCCATGATGACCCGCGCGCCGCGAATTTCGCTGACGCGGGTTTCGATCAGAATGAGGTCGTCCATCTTCGCCGGCGATTTGTAGTCGATCTCCATGCGGCGAACGACCCAGACCATTTCCTCGCCGAGCGCGCCCTCGGCCAGCTCGATATGGTGAACGTCCTGCAAGCGCAGGAAGTCCGTGCGTCCGCGTTCATAGAATTCCAGATAGCGGCCATGATAGACGAAGCCGGAAAAATCCGTATCGGCATAATAGATGCGGGCATAAAGAAGATGCGCGCCGTCTTTGAGTTCGCCGGATACGGCCTGTTGCTGCTTGTCGGTCATTCGTCGTCCATGAAGAGGCCGTATTGCGACTGCTGGATGATTTCAGCGGGCGCAGGCAGTCCCAGATGCTGCCAGGCGACAGCCGTGAGCACCCGGCCACGCGGCGTGCGTTGCAAAAAACCCTGCTGGATTAGATAGGGTTCGATAATGTCTTCAATCGCATCACGCGGCTCGGACAGGCCCGCGGCGATGGTTTCGATCCCCACCGGACCGCCGCCAAAATTGCGCGCGATGATATTGAGATAGCGCCGGTCAAGCTGATCCAGCCCCCGATTGTCCACTTCCAGACGCGATAGCGCCTCATCGGCGATCTTGCGGTCGATGATATCGGCGCCTGCGACCAGCGCGAAATCGCGGACGCGGCGCAACAGCCGTCCGGCAATGCGCGGCGTGCCACGTGAACGGCGGGCAACTTCCACCGCGCCGTCCGGCGAAATGCCCATCTGCATGATGCGCGCGCCACGTCGCACAATATATTCCAGTTCCTCGACCGTATAAAAATTGAGCCGCACCGGAATGCCGAAACGGTCACGCAGCGGCGTGGTCAGGAGGCCCAGACGGGTCGTTGCCGCAACCAGCGTGAACTTGGCCAGATCGATCTTGACGGAGCGCGCCGCCGGTCCCTCACCGATGATGAGATCGAGCTGAAAATCCTCCATCGCCGGATAGAGAATTTCTTCAACTGCCGGGCTCAGCCGATGAATTTCGTCGATGAAAAGCACGTCACGCTCTTCGAGATTGGTCAAGAGCGCCGCCAGATCGCCCGCCTTGGCGATGACCGGGCCGGAAGTGGAGCGGAAATTGACGCCGAGTTCCTTGGCCATGATCTGCGCCAGCGTCGTCTTGCCGAGACCGGGAGGGCCAACGAACAACACATGATCCAGCGCCTCGCCGCGCACCTTGGCGGCTTCAATGAAAACTTTCAGATTGGCGCGCGCTGCCGCCTGGCCGACGAAATCGTCGAGCGTTTGCGGGCGCAGCGTATTGTCTTCGTCTACGCGGCTGTCGGCATTGATGAGAGGGTTGCGGTCGCTCATGCCTTCCTCCTCGCATGAACATATCGTTCAGGCAAGTCTCTCGCCCGGCAGTCCATCATCGGGAAAGTTCCTTCAAACCCAACCGGATGAGCTTTGCCGAATCGGCATCCTCGCCCGCCTCTTTCAGCGCAGCGGCAACGGCATTCGCCGCCTGATCGCGCGAATAACCAAGATTGGAAAGCGCAGATACTGCGTCAGCCACCGGCGCAGGTGCTGCGCCCGCGCCAAGCTCCTGCTTGAGCCCGATCGTGCCGCTCGCATCACCGGCAAAGGCAGGCGCCTTGTTCTTCAATTCCGTGACGATGCGCTCCGCCACTTTCTTGCCGACGCCCGGCGCGCGCGACACCATGGCGATGTCACGCAGCGCAATCGCATTGGCGAGTTCGGATGGCGACAGCGTGCCAAGCACGGCAAGCGCCACTTTCGCCCCGACACCCTGCACGCTCTGCAACAGGCGGAACCATTCGCGCTCAAGCTGACTGGCAAACCCGTAAAGGCGGATCATGTCCTCGCGGACATAGGTTTCGATGAACAACACCGCCGCCTCGCCTGCGCCACCCAGATTGCCCAGCGTCCGCGCCGAGCAAAAAGCGACATAACCGACACCATGCACGTCAATGACCGCATGATCCTCTGCGATTTCATCGATCACACCCTTGAGTTTACCGATCATGGCCACCTACGCGATAAGTTGTTGCAACCGGCGCGCACTGGCGATGCTCTGCCGGTGATGCGCATGGCAAATGGCGATGGCAAGCGCATCGGCGGCATCGCTCGTATCGAAGGATGCGCGCGGCATCAGCACTTTCACCATCATGTGAATCTGCTGCTTTTCGCCATGGCCGACGCCGATCACCGCCTTCTTGACGGCATTCGGCGCATATTCGGCAACCGGCAGTCCGGCCTGCGCCGGGGCCAGCAGCGCAATGCCGCGCGCCTGCCCCAGTTTCAGCGTCGCCGTTGCGTCCTTGTTGACGAAAGTATGCTCGACCGCCGCCTCGTGCGGCATATATTCGTGCAGGACTTTGGAAAGCCCCTCATGCAACTGGCAAAGGCGCGATGCGAGATCCATCTCGGCATTGGAGGTCACAGTTCCCGAGCCGATGAAATGCAGTGAATTGCCAAGCGATTCGACAATGCCCCAGCCGGTGCGGCGCAGGCCCGGATCGATACCAATGATGCGAATCGTTTCTTTCATAAGCGAACCCTATCCTCAGACGGATTCACTTGACAGCAGAAAAGTGAACAAAAGAGAAACATGCGCCCCGCAGGACGCATATGTTCAATGGTTATGAAGCGCCGAAAGCAGTTTTTAACAGCACGATCTGTTCCGAAACCGGGTTGCCGCGCGGCACACCTTGCAACGAAACCACCTCGCCGTAGACTTCACGGTCCATGCGGCGCACGCGGGCCTGCAGGCGCATGGACCGCTCAACCAGTTCCACGAATGCGGCGGGCAGTTCGGACCAGCCCTGCGCGGCTTCACCCGCCGACGGCGTGTCGAGGCGCACCTTGGCCTTTTCGGCGGCAACCTGCTGGCGGGACATTTCCCCGCTGCGCGCCGCGCGCTGGAGCAGCAGCCAGGAAGCAATCTGCATGAGGCGCGTGGTCAGCCGCATCGATTCGGCGGCATAAAGCGTCGCGGCCACGCGCGACAGGTTGCGCGCATCCTCGCGGCCCTCCCCATCAAGGTAGCTTGCCGCTTCCTCGACCATATCCATGCCTTGCGTATAGATCGGCTTGAACGAATCCGAGAAGACCATGCGCTCCGCGAGGCTGATCATATTGCTCGGCATCTGACCCTGTTCGCTAATCACTGCTCTGCCACCTTGCATGACCGCCGGTATCGGCGGCCCATTCCGTTGCCGCATACGCCTGTGGGATTCTCCAGACGGATGCGAATGAAACCATTGAACCGCTGTTCGACCATGGGGGAGGCTGGGACGGAACAGCTACGGTAAACAAGTCCACGACAAACTGCACCTTCATGCACGGTCGCGCAAGTTTATGTTTAACGTTCGGTTAACATTTTCAGGAGCTTTTAAAGAAAGTCCGCAAATAGAACGGATCGAAGGGCATTCCGTTCCGCCCCATGGCATGTGGAAAATCGATGTTTGCGGGATGTGCAGCAAAAAGCGCATAAAAAAAGAGCCGCAAGGGCGGCTCTCAGGAGTTTAACAGGGAGGCGTCAAACAGAGTGGCTAAACCACTCGGTAAGAATCCAGCCGAACTGGATGTAAACCATTTAACACCGTTAAGATTAATGAATGGTTAATTCCGGTCCCGCACTGTGGATAATCTCACGCGGGACAGCACTTTCCCTCAAGGAAAAGCCGCCCGAAACGGGGCGGCTGATCACTGCTCAATAACGCTGCATCGCAGGCTTGGTGCCTGAGGCAAGCTGCATCTTGACCGGTTCGGCAGCGGGCACGACGGGCTTTGCCGAAGCGGGCGCGCCCTTCTTGCTCCAGCCGATGGTCGGCAGCCATTCCAGATAATAGGCCAGCGCGAACTGCATCACGATGCCGGTTGCGATCAGCAGCGTGTCATATGGCAGGCCGCCGGGATTCACGAGCTTCATCACCTGCGCAACCATCGCCAGCAGCGTGCCGGCAATGAAGACCGGCAGCGAATGCTTGCCGAGAATGGCGAGCGGATTATCCGGCGCGGTGCGGGCGATGTTGTTCAGCGTCGGGACGACAGCAATGAGATAGGCAATCGCCAGCACGTGCAAAAGGCGCGGACCGGACAGGAAGGTCTTGTCGAAGCCGGTGATGACCATGGGCATCCCCATGGATGCATCGATGCCCCAGAGCGGGATGCGCACCCAAGCCAGCGCCAGCACCAGATAGCCGACGGCAAGGCCGATGAGCAGCGGATGCTTCGGCAGTTCGCCGCCGCGACGCACATGCATCACGCCTGCGATACCGATCGCGAACAGGAACTGCCACGACAGCGGGTTGAGGAACCAGACGCCCTCTGTCGGATAGTTGACGGGTGCCACATGATAGAGGCCCGAAAGGAACCACACCGTGCCGGAAACGCCAAGCATCAGCGGCAGGCTGATGCGCGCCAGCAGAAGCAGGATCGGCGTCAGGACCAGCATGACGGCATACATGGACAGAATGTTGTTATAGCCGAGCTGGTGCCCCATCGTGACGATGCCGAACAGCGCCTCGACCGGATGCTTGACCAGCGGGGCGATGTTGATCTGCGTGAGCAATTCCGAACGCTTGAGGAAAAGCGCGGCGGCGGCGAAAATGGCGATGGTCGCCATGGTCGTCATGATATGCGTGGTATAAAGCACGCCCGCGCGTCGCCACATCTTGAGCGACATGAGCAGCCGGTTGCCGGGAGCGAATTTCGATCCATAGGCGAGAGCCACGGCCATGCCGGAAATGAGCACGAAGGCTTCTGCCGAATCGGAGAAGCCGAGATTCTTATGTGTAATATGCTCGTAGATTGTGCCGGGCACATGGTTGATGAAGATCGTCAGCAGCGCGAGCGCACGGAACACGTCAATGCGCGTGTCGCGCATTTTTACGGTCGGTGCGGGCAACGCCTGTCCAGCGGTCGCAATGTTCATTTACCAGCCTGCCTATCGTTTAGGGAAAGTACCTGCACTTGGGATTGCGAGACTTTCCAATCTTCTTCGTGTCATTCCGAATGATGGTCGCATGTGCGGCCGGAACGGTTTCACACGTTTGTCGGGTCCTTCAGCGCCCGATCTCTGTGCGGGTTATATATCGGTAAATACGAGCAGAACCGGGTTGGTTCCGATCAACTTTCGTTCCAGTGGATAACATTATGGTAACCCGGACAGACGCGAACCGAAGGGCGCTCAGCCAATGAATACTTGCCGAAGCGCGGTCGCCTCGCATAAATGCGATAAAACAAATGGATAGAGCGCCGCTTCCGTTTCCGGTAAACACAGTGCTTCCATTGCCCGAATTCCATCACGTTTTTCCCGTTAGGCTTCGTTCATGAACACGCCCGCTCACCAGACTGAAACAGACCGCTGCCGCATCGTGCTGGTCGCGCCCCCGCTTGCCGACGGCGCGGCGCTCGCAAAGCTTTTGACGGCTGCGCTCTCGGGCGGCGACGTTGCGAGCGTCATTCTCGACACCGGCGATCTCGACGAGGCCACCTTTCAGGCCGCAGCCGAAAAGGCCATCCCCGTCATTCAGGAGAAGGGCGCTGCCGCGCTTATCCTCAATGATACCCGCATCGCAGGGCGCGTCGGGGCGGACGGGGTCCATATCGAAGGCAAGGCCGCCGATCTGGCCGAAGCGATAGAAAAGCATACGCCGAAGATGATTGTCGGCACCGGCAATCTGCGCGACCGCCATGGCGCGATGGAAATCGGCGAGTTGCAGCCCGATTACGTGTTCTTCGGCAAGATCGGTGCGGACAACAAGCCCGACGCCCATCCGCGCAACCTGTCGCTCGCTGAATGGTGGGCGCAGATGGTGGAGATTCCCTGCATCGCGCAGGCCGGAAGCGCGCTGGAAAGCATCATCCCGGCTGCCGAGACCGGCGCGGATTTCGTGGCGCTCGGACGTGCCGTCTTCGACGCCGCAGACCCTGCGCAGGCTGTCGCGGAAGCCAACCGGCTTCTTGATGAAAAAGCGCCGCGTTTTGAAAACTGATTCCTTCATCAAGGTCTTGCCGATGCCCATGAAGAGCAAACTTCTTCTCGCTGCTGTTCTGACATTCGCTCTGCCGGTCCTGCCTGCCTCGGCAGCAAACGAGCCTGCGCACAGTCAGAAAAGCGGCCAGCACGGCAAGAAGGCCGACAAGCAATCCAAGCCGGTCATGCTGCCGCAACCGGCAACCACGGAACCGATGCCGCACATCGATCCGAGCCGTTTCGGCGACAAGCCGGCAGACGAGGCTTTCGGGGCATTCCAGCGCGGTCTTTACCTGACCGCCTTCAATCTGGCCAAGCCGCAGGCCGAAAAGGGCGATCCGGCATCGCAGACGCTCGTCGCGGAGATTTATGCACGCGGCCTTGGCATTGCCGCCAATCAGAAACTGGCGGCGGAATGGTATGAGAAAGCGGCCAATAACGGGGTTGTCGAGGCGCAGTTCCGCTACGCGGCCCTTCTGCTTCAGGGCACCTACACCAAAAAGGACCCCGTCAAAGCGGAAGAACTAATGAAGAAGGCCGCCGAGGGCGGCAACGCCATGGCACAATTCAATTACGGCCAGATGCTGATGGTGAAGACACCGGGCAAGCCCGGCCTCGATCTCGCCTTTCCCTGGTTCGAGAAAGCAGCCGAGGCCAAGCTTGCCGACGCGCAATATGCAGTCAGCCAGATTTACGCCAATGGCACCCCCACCATTCCGCGCGACGACAAGAAGGCGCGCGTCTATCTCCTGCTTGCGGCTGCGCAAGGATATGACACGGCGCAGTTCGACCTTGGCCGCTGGCTGATCGAAGGGCGCGGCGGCGACCGCAATTATGAACAAGGTTTCGGCTGGATGCAGCTCGGCGCGCAGCGCGGCATGGTGATGGCGCAGGCATGGCTCGCCCGCCTCTATCGCGACGGCATCGGCACCGAGGGCGATCAGGTCAAGGCGGCGGCCTGGTATATCGTCGCCCAGCGCGCCGGTTTCCGCGCGCCGGACCTCAATGACATGATGGACGGACTGGCTGACGATCAGATCAAGCAGGCTATCGAAACCGCCAACAGTCTGCGCGTCCGCTGATTTTGGGCGAATTATCAGGCCAGACCCGCTCTCTTTTCGTGGTCAGGCTTGCGTCAGGCGCAGTTTTATGGTCTTGGAGACCCGATTATCGCGGTTCGAGTATAAGGCAGGTGCGCAATCTCCGGGACAACACCGGACGGTTGCCTTTTCGTCGTCATGCACCGGACCGCACATGGTTTCACATTTTCATTCCGGATCAAGCTCATGAAGATCAATGGTAACGAAATCCGCCCCGGCAATGTCATCGAACATGCTGGCGGCCTGTGGGTTGCGGTCAAGACCAATGCCGTCAAGCCAGGCAAGGGCGGCGCCTATAATCAGGTCGAACTGAAGAACCTTATCAACGGCACCAAGCTTAACGAACGTTTCCGCGCCGCTGAAACCGTCGAGCGCGTTCGTCTGGAGCAGAAGGATTTCTCGTTCCTCTACGAACAGGGCGACGCGCTGATCTTCATGGACACCGAAACCTACGAACAGCTTGAGCTGGCCAAGGATTTCGTTGGCGACCGCGCTGCCTTCCTGCAGGACGGCATGATGGTCACCGTCGAACTTTACGAAGAAAAGCCGATCGGCATCCGCCTGCCGGATCAGGTCACTCTCGCCATCACCGAAGCCGATCCGGTCGTCAAGGGCCAGACCGCCGCTTCGTCCTACAAGCCGGCTGTGCTTGAAAACGGCATCCGCATCCTCGTTCCGCCGTTCATCGAATCGGGCGAACGCGTGATCGTGGACACCAACGAACTGACCTACGTCAGCCGCGCCTGATCCGTCTTGGACTTTGGCGGCGTCCTCCGGGACGCCGCATGTCGTATCACTGCGACCGTTCTTTCTCAGATCGCTCAATTCCCCGACCGCCCACCGCACATGTTTGTGGCTGGACGTTCGCCCCCTCTTTTTACTAACTGCGTGATCCCTCTCCCAAATCCACGCTTCGGGATCGTGCTTACAAGGACAATGAAATGGCCCGCTCAGCCCTTCTCAACGTTATGGTACAGGCCGCTATGAAGGCCGGCCGCAGCCTCGCCCGCGATTTTGGCGAAGTCCAGAATCTTCAGGTTTCCCTCAAGGGCCCCGGCGACTATGTCAGCCAGGCGGACCGCCGCGCCGAAAAGATCGTCTACACGGAATTGAGCCGCGCCCGCCCGGATTACGGCTTCCTGATGGAAGAATCCGGCGAGATCGAAGCCAAGGACGGACAGCATCGCTGGCTGGTCGATCCTCTGGACGGCACCACGAATTTCCTGCACGGCATTCCATTCTTCGCAGTGTCCATCGCGCTTGAGCGGCAGGGACAGATCGTGGCTGGCGTCATCTACAATCCGGCCATGGACGAGCTTTACACCGCAGAACGCGGCGGCGGCGCATTCCTCAACGACCGTCGCCTGCGCGTCGCGTCGCGCAACAAGCTGGTCGATTCCGTCATCGGAACGGGCATCCCGCATCTGGGTCGCGGCCATCACGGCCATTATCTGGTCGAACTGCGCAACGTCATGGCCGAAACCGCAGGCATTCGTCGCATGGGTGCTGTCGCGCTCGATCTGGCCTATGTCGCGGGCGGTCGCCTCGACGGTTTCTGGGAAGACGGCATGCACCCCTGGGATCTCGGCGCAGGTATGCTGATGATCCGCGAAGCCGGCGGCTTCGTCTCGGACAAGAAGGGCGGGCAGGATATTTTCGGCACGAAAACCATCGTCGCTGGCAATGAGATCATTCAGAAAGCCTTGCTGAAGACGATCAACAAGCCGATCTGATTTCAGAGCGCGTTCCGGGCTTTTAAATCAGCGCGTCGCATGAAAGCGGCGCGCTGAAGCATTTTTGCCTTCATTATTTCGTAACCAGACGATTCCGCTTCACGAATTAATGAAGTAGGCTCCAGTTCAAACACGCGACCATGGAGCGCAGCGCATGAGCGATTTGAGACTTTCCCGGGACCGTCTGGATGAGGGACGCGATTACGACCCCTACCGCTTGTCGAGCCCGCGCGTCGTCATTCTCTCCATGGTGATCTTCCTCATCATCGTCGCCTTTCTGGCTGCGATCCTGATGCGCCAGATCCATACGTTTTTCGTCACCAATCCCGGCCTTAACGGGCTTATCCTGGGCGTTCTGCTGGTTGGCATCCTGCTCGCTTTCGGGCAGGTGCTGCGGCTACTGCCGGAAATCCGCTGGGTCAATTCCTTCCGCGAGGGCGACCGCGACAACGCCACGCGACCGCCCGTCCTGCTCGCGCCGATGCGCGCACTCATCGGCCGCCGCCAGTCGATGGCGCTTTCCACTGCCTCCATGCGCTCGATCCTCGATTCCATCGCGACGCGTCTGGATGAAAGCCGCGATATATCGCGCTATCTGATCGGGCTCCTGGTGTTTCTGGGCCTCCTTGGTACCTTCTGGGGGCTTCTGGAAACCGTCGGCTCCATCGGGCGCACCATCCAGACCCTCGACCCCAATTCTGGCAGCACCGGCGACGTTCTCGATGCCCTGAAAGCCGGATTGCAGGCCCCGCTTTCCGGCATGGGCACGGCTTTCTCATCCTCGCTGTTCGGTCTTTCCGGTTCGCTGATCCTCGGCTTCCTCGACCTTCAGGCGGGCCGCGCGCAGAACCGTTTCTATACGGAGCTGGAAAACTGGCTTTCCTCCGTCACTGACCTTGGTTCGGACCTGTCCGGCGATCATCATGGCGGCACGGAAGAAATCCGCGTTCTGGCGGACCGGCTGCAAAACCTGCATGGTGGCGATGCATCGACCCAGCGCACCACAGCGGCCCTTGCCAATCTTGCCGAAGGCATACAGGGCCTCGTCAAGAACATGCGCAACGAACAGCAGATCATGCGCGACTGGGTGGAAAAACAGGCGGACGAGCAGAAGGCTATCCGCCATACGCTCGACCGTCTGACCAAGGCTATCGGCGAACGGCAGCACAATCGCAGCGACAAGCCGGAGTAAGACGCCATGGCTCTTGCCCGCAACCGCCGCTCACAAAGGCATGTCGATTACTGGCCGGGCTTCGTTGACGCGCTGACGACGCTGCTGCTCGCCATCATGTTCCTGCTAACCGTCTTCGTGCTGGCGCAATTTCTGCTCAGCCGGGAAGTGAATAACAAGGACAGTGTTCTTGCGCGCCTCAATAGCCAGATACAGGAACTGACCCAGCTCCTGTCGCTGGAACGCAGCAATTCGCAGGACATGCAGGACACCATCGCCAATCTGCAAGCGTCGCTTTCCACAGCCGAAAGCGAGCGCTCGCGCCTGCAAAGCCTGTTGAACGCAGGCAGCGGCGCGGGCGCTGCCGCCGAAAAGCGCGCTGGCGAATTATCCGAAAGCCTTGAAGCGGAAAAGCAGGTGAGCGCCCGCGCCCTTAGTCAGGTGGAGCTGCTCAATCAGCAGATTTCGGCGCTTCGCCGCCAGATCGCGGCGCTTGAGGACGCGCTTAACGCTTCTGAAAACCGCGACCGCGAATCGAACGCCAAGATCGCCGATCTCGGCCGTCGTCTGAATGTGGCGCTGGCACAGCGCGTGCAGGAACTGAACCGCTATCGCTCGGACTTTTTCGGACGCCTGCGCGAAATCCTGTCGGACAAAGAAAACATCCGTATCGTCGGCGACCGTTTCGTCTTCCAATCGGAAGTGCTGTTCCCGACCGGCTCGGCCGATATCAATCCGGCTGGTCAGGACGAGATGAAGAAACTCGCCGATGCGGTCAACCAGCTCAATCAGGAAATCCCCGACGACATCAACTGGGTGCTGCGCGTCGACGGCCATACGGATAACGTGCCGCTGGCAGGCACCGGACGCTTCCGCGACAACTGGGAGCTTTCATCGGCCCGTGCCACCGCCGTGGTCAAGTTCCTGATTGCAAATGGCGTCCCGGCCAACCGGCTCGTTGCCGCGGGTTTCGGGGAATACCAGCCGCTCGACGCCTCCGACACGCCGGATGCCCGCGCCAAAAACCGGCGCATCGAGCTGAAATTGACCGAACGATAGGATGAGAACGGGAAGGCAAAGCCTTTCCCGTCATTTCATGGCAAAGGCTTCCGCGCCCGCATCGAATTGCAGCTTGGCGAGGCGGGCGTAGATGCCGCCCTTTTCGACAAGGCTTTGGTGCGTACCCTCTTCGACAATATGGCCATGGTCGAGCACGAGAATGCGGTCGGCCTTGAGCACGGTCGCAAGGCGATGCGCGACGACAAGCGTCGTACGGTCTGCCATCAGGCCATCGAGGGCCTTTTGCACCAGCATTTCGCTTTCAGCGTCAAGCGCCGATGTCGCCTCATCGAGCAGAAGGATGGGCGCGCCGCGCAGGATGGCCCGCGCGATGGCGATACGCTGGCGCTGTCCGCCTGAAAGCGTCACGCCGCGTTCGCCCACTTCCGTATCATAGCCCTTGTCGAGCGCCATGATGAAATCATGCGCAAGGGCGGCCTTCGCCGCCGCCACGATTTCCTCATCGCTCGCGCCCGGCCTGCCAAAGGCGATGTTTTCGCGCACGCTTGCTGCGAAAATCGCCACGTCCTGCGGCACGGTTGCTATGCCTGCGCGAACGGCCTGCGGATCGGCATCGGGCAAGGCCACGCCGTCAATCAGTATCCTGCCGGATTGCGGATCGTAATAGCGCATGACGAGCGCAAAGATCGTGCTTTTGCCTGCACCGGACGGACCGACAATGGCAACCGTCTCACCGGGTTTTACCGTGAAGCTGACGCCATTCAGTGACGGCGCATCAGGCCGCGTCGGATAGGAGAAGTGCACCGACTCGAACACGATCTCGCCGCGTGGCGGCACCGGCATGGCAACGGGCTTCAAAGGCGCGGCAATGCCCGGCTGCTCATCGAGAATTTCGACAAGCCGCTCCGTTGCGCCTGCGGCCTGCGCCAGCTCTCCGCCCACTTCCGACAAAGCCCCGAAGGAACTGCCCGCGAAAACGGCATAAAGCACGAATTGGCCGAGCGTACCGGCTGACATCGTACCGGCCAGCACATCACGCGAACCGAACCACAGCACGGCCACGATACTGGAGAAGATCAGGAAAATAGCGAAAGCCGTCAGAATGGCCCTCGCCTGAATGGAAGAGCGCGCTGCCTGGAAAGATTTTTCCACCGCGCTGCCAAACCGCCCCACCACCATCTTCTCGTTGGTGAAGGCTTGCAAGGTGCGCATCGCGCCAATCTGTTCGCTGGCATAGGCATTGGCCTTTGCCAGCATGTCCTGCGTCATGCGCGAGCGCCGCCGTACGGAGCGTCCGAAGGCGATCAGGGGAATGACAATGACCGGGATTGCCGCGATAACCAGCGCGGAAAGTTTTGGGCTCGTGACAACCATCATCGCCAGCGCGCCGACGCCCAGAATCATATTGCGCAGCGCCACGGACGCCGTAGCGCCGACCACGGACTTGATCTGCACCGTGTCGGATGACAGGCGCGAGACGATTTCTCCCGACTGCGACCGGTCGAAAAATTCCGGCGAAAGCGCCGTCACATGCGAAAACACTGCATTGCGCAAATCCGCCACCACCCGCTCACCGAGCGAGATCACGAAGAAATAGCGCAGGCCCGATGCCAGCGCGAGAACGAGCGCCAACGCTACGAGCATACCGAAGTAATTGTTGACGAAGATCGCATTCGAGCCGGTGAAGCCATGGTCGATCATGCGGCGCAGCGCGACCGGCACGGCAAGGGTCGTCACCGCAGCCAGCACCAGCGAAAAGAGCGCACCTGCAACCAGCCCCTTATAGGGCGCGAGGAAGGGCCCCATTCTCTTGAGCGGCTTCAGCGAGCGGCGTTTGCGATTTTCATTTGCAGTCAATTCGTGATTCATATCAATTTCAGTATCCCGGTCGGCCATTCTTGTGTTTGCGCCCTTGTTATTACCGTGCGCCTGATGTATAGGCTCGCCAACCCTTTTGGAAGCCGTTGCCGGTAGGTAATGGGTCTTCATATCTGCCATTGGGCGAAAGTGCCGCAGTTTCGATAGTCAAGGCTGCGCTTTTCACCCCAGACTTTCAGGATTGAGAAGATGAAAGCCAATATCCATCCCGACTACCACACCATCAAGGTCGTGATGACCGATGGCACCGAATACACGACCCGCTCGACCTGGGGCAAGGAAGGCGATACGATGAACCTCGATATCGACCCGACCACCCATCCGGCCTGGACGGGCGGCTCGCAGACCCTGCTCGATCGCGGCGGTCGCGTTACCAAGTTCAAGAACCGTTTCGGCAATCTCGGTATCTAATCCGGTTTGCATGGTTCAAAAGCCCCGCTTCGGCGGGGTTTTTTATTGCCTGAAATTGGCGGCCCGGCATAAAAAAACTCCCGGACAAGCCGGGAGTTTCGAAAATCAGTGAGCGTCAGAAATCAGGCGCTCAGCTTTTCCATGACTTCGTCGCTGACTTCGAAATTCGTGTAGACGTTCTGCACGTCGTCGTCGTCTTCAAGCACGTTGAGAAGCTTGAGAACGGAACGGGCCTTTTCCTCGTCCAGCTCGGTATTGGTCTGCGGCTTCCAGATCGTCTTGATCGATTCGGCTTCGCCGAGCGAAGCTTCCAGAGCCTTTGACACGTCGCCGATATCCTCGAAGGCGCAGATGATGACGTGCTCTTCCTCGCCGGACTGCACATCGTCAGCGCCAGCTTCGATGGCCGCTTCCATAACCTTGTCGGCGTCGCCGACAGTGGCCTTGTAGACGATTTCGCCAACACGGTCGAACATGAAGGACACCGAACCGGTTTCGCCCAGCGCGCCGCCCGACTTGGTGAAGGCTGCGCGCACGTTGGATGCCGTGCGGTTGCGGTTGTCCGTCAGCGCTTCCACGATGACCGATACGCCGCCCGGACCGCGACCCTCGTAGCGCACTTCATCATAGTTCTCGCCGTCATTGCCGGCGGCCTTCTTGATGGCGCGCTCGATATTGTCCTTCGGCATGGACTGCGCCTTGGCGTTCTGGATCGCCAGACGCAGGCGCGGGTTCATCGCAGGGTCAGGCAAACCCTGCTTGGCGGCGACGGTGATTTCGCGCCCGAGCTTGGAAAACATTTTCGACCGCACCGCATCCTGACGGCCCTTGCGGTGCATGATATTCTTAAACTGTGAATGGCCGGCCATGGCACCCCTGTTCTGTTTAAAATGCTGCGCACGGAAGCGTCACGCATGAAACAGAGATCAAGCAGAGAGGGCCGCATGTCCGGCCACAGTGCTTTCCGTGCAGAATGGCGGCGTTATAAGGAATTGCGGCCCATTCGTCCAGCAAAAGCGCCACTAACATCGATTCCCTGTCAATAAAGGCAATATCGCTCGACCCCGCAGGCAAAGAAGATTATCTATAAATTCATGATTCAGTCTGCCCACAACATCCCCGGCGAAACCATCGCAGCCCGCATCAGCCGCATCCTGGCCGACCGCATTATCGCGGGCGAAATCGAGCCCGGCACAAAACTGCGACAGGATCACATCGCCGAAGAATTCGAGACCAGCCATGTGCCGGTCCGCGAAGCGTTCCGGAGGCTTGAGGCCCAGGGCCTCGCAGTGTCGGAACCGCGCCGCGGTGTCCGGGTCGCGTCCTTCGATATCAGTGAGATCAAGGAAGTGGCGGAAATGCGGGCCGCGCTGGAGGTTCTGGCGCTGCGCCATGCCGCACCGCACATCACGCAGGCAACGCTTGACGCCGCCGAACAGGCAACGCTTGAAGGCGACAAGTCACGCGATGTCAGAAGCTGGGAAGACGCCAATCGCCGCTTTCATCGGCTCATACTCGAACCGTGCAAGATGCCGCGCCTGCTCGCCGCAATCGATGATCTTCATGCCGCGAGCGCACGGTTTCTTTTCGCCACATGGCGTTCGGAATGGGAAGCCCGTACCGACCACGACCACCGCGCCATATTGCAGGCGCTGCGCCAGAACGATGTCGACAGCGCCGCCACGATCCTCGCCCGGCACGTGCAATGGATCGGACACCGCCCGGTCAAGACAGCATCGGGCAAGACGCGCGATTCGTTCGCGATTGTCGGCTGACGCCGCCGCATCCTGCCAACCTGCTTCAAGCGCCCTCCCGCACCGCGCAATTTGATGCGCCGGGAACAGCTCTTGCGCGCAACGTCCACCGCAATGCGCAGTGCTTTTTTTCTCCACCTCTTGCGTTTATCGTCAGGAGCTTTAAAAATATATAGATCGAATCTCAATTTTATCTATAATTAGAGGAAGCCATGACGACTATTTCTCAAACGCGCCCGTCCTTCAGCCCGCTTAATCTGGAAGCCCGTTCCCCGGCAATGCGCCTTGCAGCCGTTGCATTGGGCACGCTGGTTCTCGCCGTCTCGTCGCAGATCGAAGTTCCGATGATCCCGGTCCCGATCACGCTGCAGACCCTGATCGTTCCGCTGATCGGCGCGCTCTATGGCTGGCGCCTTGGCATGGCCACGGTTCTGGCGTGGCTCGGCGAAGCCATGATGGGCCTGCCGGTTCTGGCTGGCGGCGCGGGCGGCATCGCGCATTTCGCAGGCCCGACCGCTGGCTATCTCGTGTCCTTCCCGATCATCGCCGCCCTCACCGGCTATCTGGCAGAACGTGGCTGGAACGGCAACCGCGTCGGTCTCGCATTCGTCTCGTTCCTTATGGCCAACGTGATCTGTCTCGCTCTGGGTGCGGTCTGGCTTTCGAGCATCATCGGCTTCGAAAAGGCTATCGCCCTCGGCGTGGCGCCTTTCCTCATCGGCGGCCTCATCAAGTCGGCCCTCGGTGCAGCAATCCTCAAGGCGGCAGCACCAAACCGTTGACCATACGTCTGCGCGGCCATCATCTTCTTTGCATGCTGACTTATGTCGGCAAGGGCTACAGCCCGGCTTTCGTGGAAAACTACGATGCGATTGCCGGGCGGCTGAGCCGGGGAGAAGATATTCTTCTGGTCGATGGCCCGGATGACATCTGTGCGCCCCTGCTCTGCGGGGGCGCCGAGGGCAATTGCCATTGCTACGACGCTAGTGTCCGGATACGCGACCAGCTTGCAATGGAGGCGGTGGGCGAACTTTTCGGCCAGACGCTTTCCACGCAGAACGCTTTCGATCTTGACGCGGAGCGGCTTGCCGCATTGCGCCGTGCTTTTGCAAAAGGCACGTTGCGCAAAGCCTGCGAGGGTTGCGAGTGGTCCGACCTCTGCACGAAAATTGCCACGGATCAGTTTCACGGCGTTAAAATAACAAGGCCACCCAGCCCGGCATGAGATGGGTAGCCTTTCCATAAAACCTTACTGCTGGTTCTTCCGCTTTCGCCGGGCCAGCATGTTGAGCGCCTCGACCAGCGCCGAAAAGCCCATGGCGGCGTAGATATAGCCCTTCGGCACATGGAAGCCGAAACCATCGGCTATCAGCGTCATGCCAATCATCAGCAGGAAGCCCAGCGCCAGCATGACAATGGTCGGGTTGGCCGCGATGAAGCGCGACAGCGGATCGGCCGCAAGCAGCATGACGGTGACGGCCGCGACCACCGCAATGACCATGATGGCGATCTCGTCAGTCATGCCGACGGCGGTGATGATCGAATCGACCGAGAAAACCAGATCGAGAATGAGGATCTGCACGATGGCGGCGCCCATGGTGAGCTGCGCCACCTTGCCGCCGATATTTTCCTTGCCATCATGGGGATCGACCGTGTGGTGAATTTCCTTGGTCGCCTTCCAGACAAGAAACAGGCCACCGGCAATCAGGATGATGTCACGCCATGAGAAGCCGTGACCGAACGCCTCGAAAATCGGGTCCTTGAGCTGGACGATGATCGAGATGGTGAAAAGGAGCGCCAGGCGCAGAATAAGCGCCGCACCGATACCGATGCGCCGCGCACGGGCCTGCTGCGAAGCGGGAAGCTTGTTGGTGAGGATCGAGATAAAGATCAGATTGTCGATACCGAGGACGACTTCCATCGTCACCAGCGTGACCAGCGCGGCCCAGCCCGCGGGGGTCGAAAGAAATCCCAGATACTCGGTAAGAAAATCCATCAGGCGGCGTCCCCTTGCAAAAAAACTCGTTGCAAGGAGATAGGAACGCGAAAAGCCCGTTCAAAGGGCAGAAAGCCGCCAGATTAAAATAGACGCCCGCTAGCAGATAACATCATGCTTCGACTGAAAATAAGACGTTATCGCCAGAACGCCGGAACAGTTTCTTCCAGATGAGGACCGATGCGCAAGGGAGCGGCCTTTTCTGCAAGCCCGGTACGGTCCGAAATCTCGATGCCGACGCCGCAGACGGTAGCAGGACCGTTCGCCGCCTCGAAACGGCCCTTCGGGACTTTGGACAGGAAACGGTTGAGCGGCTCTTCCTTGTCCATGCCGAGCGATGAATCATAATCGCCGCACATGCCCGCATCCGACATATAGGCCGTGCCATTGCGCAATATCTGGCAATCGGCGGTCGGCACATGCGTATGCGTGCCGACAACGGCGCTGGCGCGACCATCGACAAAGTGGCCGAAACACTGTTTTTCGCTCGTTGCTTCGGCATGAAAGTCGAAGAAGACAGCATCGGCCTGCTCCCCGAGCGGGCAGGCTTCCAGAATTTTCTCGGCAGCGATGAACGGATCGTCGAGATCAGGATGCATGAACACGCGGCCCATGATATTCGACACCAGAACGCGCGCGCCGTTTTTGGCGATATAAAGCCCCTCGCCTTTTCCGGCAGTCCCCTTCGGGAAATTTGCCGGACGCAAAAAGCGGTCCTCGCGTCTGGAGAAATCCAGCGCCTCGCGCTGGTCCCAGACGTGGTTACCGGTCGTCACCACATCGGCGCCGGCGCGAATGGTGTCGTGGAAAATCTCTTCGGTAATGCCGAATCCGCCCGCGGCGTTCTCACCGTTGACGATGACGAAATCCAGCTTCAGATCGGAAATCAGCCCTGGCAGTTTTTCATATACTGCGGTGCGGCCCGACCGGCCCACCATATCACCAAGAAAAAGCAATCTCATGAAACCGCCTTATAAACCTGCGCCAAGCGAACGCAAGCCGCTTTCAGTCAAGATCTGGTTGAGCGCGATATCATGCGGCTCATCGGGCACATGCTCGACTTCCTGACAGTCGAAGGCCATGCCGATCAGAAGCGGCTGCAAGCCGCGCTCGGCAAAACGCGCCAGCGCGCGGTCGTAATGCCCGGCTCCATAGCCGAGCCGATGCCCGCGACTGTCGAAACCGGCAAGCGGCATCAGCATGATCGCCGGATCGACGAGCGGCGCATCGTCTCCCGGCCCCATCGTGCCGAAACCGGTCTGCACCAGCTCGGCATCCGGCAGATATTCACGAAAGGCAATCGTTTCCTTGTCCAGAACGATGGGGAGGCAGAGCCGTGCGCCCCTCGCGCGAAACGCCGACAAAAGCGGGCGCGGATCGATTTCGGACCGGATCGGCCAATAGCCCGCGATCAACGTACCCTCGGGAACATCAATTGCGGCTTCACCGTTTTTTGCCGCAGCCAGTGAAGCCTCGTAGTGATAACGTGGATCGAGCGCATCGCGAATCGCCAAAACCCTGCGCCTGAGTTCCTGCTTTTGAATGGGATCGCGTTCCGCCGCCGTCATTCCAAGCCACTCCCTGCTGCCGTGTTCCGTCATGCAGTGGAACCGCAATACGACAATCCGTCAAGTGACTCCAACCGCCCCTTGAGCGATCTTCTCGGAGCGATCGCGAATGACCTTCAAGACAACGCCATGGAAGTCATTCAGGAACAGTTTGCCCCACAGGTCGCAATAAAAATCGATCGGCGTTGCGATCCGGTACTGGGTCGTCAGCGTAAGGCGCGTATGGCCGTTCGCCAGCGGTTCAAGACTGTAATTGCCTTGCGCGAGCTTCAGATAGGTGCTGTCGACCTTGATATGCGCTTCCACCTCCGGCGGAATGGAACCGGTGCCGAAGCGGAAGTCCCAAGCCAGCAACCGATCTTCTTCCCATCGCGTGACGATTTCCTGAAAATTGACGCCACGTGTCCACCGGAGCTGCCGCACAGCCCCGACGCCCTCCCCTTCCAGCCGCGCATCGACCGGCTGCGGCACGCCCAATATGCCATGACTGAAGGTCCACGACAGTTCATCCGGGCGCACGTTGCGAATCTCGACCGTCTGCCGCCACACGACTTCCGGCGGGGCCGCGATCTCGACGATTGTCGTGACGGAGCTGTCATGCGGAGCATAGGTCATCTGCAGTTCGGCAGGCAGCACAAGCAGCGGTAGTGCGATGACCAGCGTGGTCGAGCGCCGCGAGCGAAACTGCCGGATGCTCCATAAGGTCACCGCCGAACCGAGCGCCGAAAACACCATGAAAAACGGAGCGGCCATGGCCACGCAAATGCCGGCTTCATGGAAAAGGACCATGCTGGTGATGACGAGTCCAGCGATGATGGCCCACCCCATGCGGACATGCCGCCACAGGCTCTTTTGCGCGCGTGGATCGGACAGGCAGGAAGCAAGGCTCGCCACCGCCATCGGCAGCAGCGCCAGCCCGGCAATGACCGGCATCGCGTCCATGTAATGGCGCGACCAGATCATGACGTAAAGCAGAAGCCCGTAGACGAATGCGACGGGTATCGCGACGGCCAGTCTTTCCGATGTTACGGGCGATGCTGTTTCGGGAGATTTCATCAAGAAGCGCAAATGGTTGGAATCTGCGCCTGTTTACGAACAAATTGTCCGCCAGATCAAGCTCATAGAGGAGCTGCGGCAAATCGAGAGAAGAAAGCGGCGACCACGACGACCGATGGTAGTGATTGATCCCGGGAACCTACAAAGTAGGTGGGCGCCATATGCGAAAGCCCGCAAGCCTTCACAGGGACAGCTCCCTTAGAGATCAATAAGGCCCCGGGGATGCTGTTACACCTGTCGGGAAGCGCAGTTCGCCAGCGACCAATATAGTATCTGCCGGACGGGAACGCCAGTGGCTTGCGCTGGCTTGACAGGAAATCTTTTCAGAAAAATCCGGACGGTGATCAGGGCAGGATCATGGTCCTGACCCTAGCTGTTTCGCGGCGCAATGCGCGATGCCACCTGCTCGATGCGGGACGCCACTTCCGTCAGCAAGCCGGTCAGCGCGGCATCGTTGCTGTCGGCGCGCCCCAAAGCCTCATCGCGTGAGCGGCGCAGCGTCTCGGCCTCGTTCTCCAGCCCCGTGATGCGCTTCTGCATCTCGGCCAGCTCATCCATCACCATGATGCCCGCCATGACGGTCAGGCGCAGATCGCCGATTTCGCCGAAGGACGATTTCAGATGGGTCACATACTGGTCGAAACGGTCGGCAAGCCCGGACAGATGCTCCTCCTGCCCCTCGTCGCAGGCCATACGGTAAGCTTTGCCATCGATGGTAACGGTAACGGTCGCCATGGTAGCCTCCTATCGGTCCAGAACGGCGCGGATTGTCTCCATGGCGGTCACGAGACGACGCGAAACCTCGCGGTTGGCGGCTTCCAACCGCTCGGCGCGCGCTTCGGACTGATCGAGTTCCTGGGCAAGACGGCTGCGATCCGCATTCATGCGCTGCACCTCTTCCTCGGCTTCGGCGAAATCGCCTTCCTTGTCCAGCCGCAGGTCAACCGCCTGTTCAAGCGCGTTGAGTGCCTTTTCGAGCCGTTCCAAGACTTGCCTGAGGGTCGTATCGGGTGCCATCCATGTCCTTTCCAATGCCAATCGCAAGCCCTATTCAGGGACATCGAATCGCGCCTGCGGGACGGGCATCTTTGAAAAGATTGTAATAATCGACTGCCCGATAAGCAACAAATGAGGGGCATATACGAGCGTTCATACACCGTTATCGGTGCAAAAACGGCTTTTCGGTGATTGCATATAAGCTGCCAGCGTTACTCAATCGATTAGTCGCGGACAGTTTATTACCCAAAACTCATCGGTTTATTGACTCCTTATGTGCAGGTGCTATGTGTCCCGATGCCTTCTGGAGCGTGATCCTAAAACGCATGAAGCCGTTTTCGATACGGATCGTGCTCAGGCAAAAGGCATCGCCGCAACCCCGTTAACCCCTCCCAAGGAAAGACGGCTGAGACCATGACCAATTCCGACAAACAAAACCAGATGGCAAACGCAATCCGCTTCCTCTCCATGGACGCGGTCGAGAAAGCCAATTCGGGCCATCCCGGCCTGCCGATGGGCGCAGCCGATATAGCGACGACGCTTTACACCCGTTTCCTCTCGCACGACCCGCAGAACCCGCATTGGCCGGATCGCGACCGTTTCGTGCTTTCCGCAGGCCACGGCTCGATGCTGCTCTATTCGCTGCTCTATCTTTCGGGCTACGAAGACATCACCATCGACGAGATCAAGAACTTCCGTCAGCTCGGTTCGCGCACGGCAGGGCATCCCGAATATGGCCACGCCGCCGGTATCGAAACGACGACCGGCCCGCTCGGCCAGGGCATTGCCAATGCAGTCGGCATGGCGCTTTCCGAACGCATCCTCAATGCGCAGTTCGGTGACAGCCTCGTCAACCACTATACCTATGTGATCGCCGGTGACGGCTGCCTCATGGAAGGCATCAGCCAGGAAGCAATCGCGCTTGCCGGTCACCTGAAGCTGAACAAGCTGATCGTGTTCTGGGACGACAACAACATCTCGATCGACGGCCCGGTCACGCTTTCCGACAACACCGACCAGCCAGCCCGTTTCGCCGCTTCCGGCTGGAACACCATGGCTGTCGACGGTCATGACCAGGACGCCATTGCCAAGGCCATTGAACTCGCCAAGGTTTCCGACAAGCCGACGCTCATCGCCTGCAAGACGACCATCGGCTTCGGCGCACCGAACAAGGCTGGCACCAACAAGGTGCATGGCTCGCCGCTCGGTGCGGAAGAAATTGCCGCCACCCGCAAGGCCCTTGGCTGGAGTGCAGAACCGTTTGTCGTTCCGGCTGAAGTTCTGGACGCATGGCGTGTGGCTGGCCTCAATGCGGCCAAGAAGCGCCAGGAATGGGAAAAGCGCCTTGCTGCGGCCGACGCTGAGACCCGCGCTGAATTCGAGCGCCGGATGCGTGGCGACCTGCCTGCGAACTTCGATGCAACCATCATCGAATACAAGAAGAAGCTTTCCGCCGACAAGCCGAAGGTCGCGACCCGCAAGTCTTCGGAAATGGCGCTGGAAGTCATCAATGGCGTTGTGCCGGAAACCATCGGCGGCTCTGCCGACCTCACCGGCTCCAACAACACCAAGACGAGCCAGACCAAGGCTGTGACGCCGGAAGATTACGGCCAGCGCTACGTCCATTACGGCATCCGCGAACACGGCATGGCTGCCGCCATGAACGGCATGACGCTGCACGGCGGCCTCATCCCCTACGGCGGCACCTTCCTGACCTTCTCGGATTATTGCCGCCCGGCCATGCGTCTTTCGTCGCTGATGGGCATCCGCACCATCTATGTCATGACCCATGATTCCATTGGTCTTGGCGAAGACGGCCCGACCCACCAGCCGGTCGAGCATCTGGCTGCGCTGCGCGCTATTCCGAACCACAACGTGTTCCGTCCCGCCGACGCGGTCGAAACCGCCGAATGCTGGCAGATTGCCCTGCAATCGAAGAAGACCCCGTCGACGCTGGCGCTCACCCGCCAGAACCTGCCGACAGTCCGCACCGAGCATCGCGACGAAAACCTGTCGGCCTACGGCGCCTATGAGCTTGCTGCGGCAAGCAAGGACGCCAAGGTGACGATCTTCGCAACCGGCTCGGAAGTGGAAATCGCGCTCAAGGCCCGCGACCTTCTGGAAGGCAAGGGCATCGCGACCCGCGTCGTTTCCGTCCCCTGCTTCGAGCTTTTCGAACAGCAGAGCGACGCCTACAAGACGGCAACCATCGGCGACGCGCCGGTGAAGGTGGCCATCGAAGCAGCAATCTCGCTCGGTTGGGAACGCTTCATCGGCGAAAACGGCATCTTCATCGGCATGAAGGGCTTCGGCGCTTCGGGTGAGATCAACGATCTCTACAAGCATTTCGGCATCACGGCAGAACATGCCGCCGAAGCTGCGGAGAAGAAGCTCAACGCCGCATGATTTGGAAAACGCCGGCGTTGTCAAAACGTCGGCGTTTTATTTTGACCCGCAATTATGCACATCGGGAGAATGAAAGAAAATGGCAGTTCGCGTCGCAATCAACGGCTTTGGCCGCATCGGTCGTAACATCCTCCGCGCCATCGTCGAGTCGGGCCGCACCGATATCCAGGTCGTCGCCATCAACGATCTCGGCCCAGTCGAAACCAATGCGCATCTCCTGCGCTATGACAGCGTTCATGGCCGTTTCCCCAAGGAAGTGAAGGTTGCAGGCGACACCATCGACGTCGGCTATGGCCCGATCAAGGTTCACGCCGTCCGCAACCCGGCTGAACTGCCGTGGAAGGAAGAAGGCGTCGATATCGCTCTGGAATGCACCGGCATCTTCACCTCGCGCGACAAGGCCGCCATGCATCTAGAAGCAGGCGCCAAGCGCGTCATCGTTTCGGCTCCTGCCGATGGCGCCGACCTGACCGTCGTCTATGGCGTCAACCACGACAAGCTGACCAAGGATCATCTGGTCATTTCCAACGCCTCGTGCACCACCAACTGCCTTGCGCCGGTGGCTCAGGTCCTCAACGATGCCATCGGCATCGAAAAGGGCTTCATGACCACGATCCATTCCTATACGGGCGACCAGCCGACGCTGGACACCATGCATAAGGATCTCTACCGCGCCCGCGCAGCCGCTCTTTCCATGATCCCGACCTCGACGGGCGCAGCCAAGGCTGTCGGCCTCGTCCTGCCGGAGCTCAAGGGCAAGCTCGACGGCGTCGCCATCCGCGTGCCGACCCCTAACGTTTCGGTCGTGGACCTGACCTTCATCGCCAAGCGCGAAACGACTGTCGATGAAGTCAACAATGCGATCCGTGCCGCCGCCAATGGCCGCCTGAAGGGCATTCTCGGCTACACGGACGAGCCGCTCGTCTCGCACGACTTCAATCATGACTCCCATTCCTCGGTCTTCCACACGGACCAGACCAAGGTCATGGAAGGCACCATGGTGCGCATCCTGTCGTGGTACGACAATGAGTGGGGCTTCTCCAGCCGCATGGGCGATACCGCTGTCGCCTTCGGCAAGCTGATCTAAGCTTCCGATCATGTTTCGCGCCCTTCTCCCCACCGTTGCGCGCTGGCGTCCGCTGGAAGGAGAAGGGCTCGAACATCTCAATCTCGGTCTCACGGGCCGCACGATCCATGCCGAAAGCGTGGTGATTGGCGATCGCGGCAGCGCCCCTTACGGCGTGCGCTACAGCATCGACTGCAACAGCGCCTGGCATGTCCTCCATTTCCTGATCGAAACCACGTCCGGCCACCGGCTGGAGCTTGTTTCCGACGGCGAGGGCCGCTGGAAAACGATGGCTGGCGATGCACTGCCCGAATTTGACGGCTGCATCGATATCGATCTGGCGGGAACACCCTTCACCAACACGCTGCCGATCCGCCGCCTTGGCCTGACACCGGAAAGCGGCACCGTTCAGCTCGACATGCTTTACGTGCCGTTTGACAGTTTCCGCCCGTTGCGCGACCAGCAGCGCTATACTTGTATCGAGGAAGGACGGCGCTATCGTTACGAGGCAGCCGACCGCACCTTCACCGCCGAATTGCCTGTCGACGAGGACGGGCTTGTTACCGACTATCCAACCCTTTTCCGGCGCCTGCCTGTCTGAGCGATCCCTGCTCCACCGGCACCCGAAAGACAGTTATGGGAGAAAGACCATGAGTTTCCGCACTCTCGACGATGCCGACGTCAAGTCCAAGCGCGTACTGGTCCGCGTTGATCTCAACGTGCCGATGGCGAATGGCGAAGTGACCGACCTGACCCGTATCGAGCGCATCGTGCCGACCATCGCCGAACTTTCTCGGAAAGGCGCCAGGGTCATCCTGCTCGCCCATTTCGGTCGTCCCAAGGGCGTTGCTTCGGATGAGAACTCTTTGAAGCACGTCGTCAAGCCGCTCTCCAAGGTTCTGGGTCACGGCGTTCATTTTGCCGAGGACTGCATTGGCGACAAGGCCAAGGCCGCTGTCGATGCGCTCAAGGACGGCGACGTTCTGCTTCTGGAAAACACCCGTTTCCACAAGGGTGAGGAAAAGAACGATCCGGAATTCGTGCAGGCGCTCGCCGCCAATGGCGATCTTTATGTCAACGACGCCTTTTCCGCCGCCCACCGCGCCCATGCCTCGACCGAAGGTCTGGCGCATGTCCTGCCTGCTTTCGCTGGCCGCGCCATGCAGGCCGAACTCGAAGCGCTGGAAAAGGGTCTCGGAAATCCGGCCCGCCCGGTTGTCGCCATCGTCGGCGGCGCAAAGGTCTCGACCAAGCTCGACCTCCTGTCAAACCTGATCGAGAAGGTCGATGCGCTCGTCATCGGCGGCGGCATGGCCAACACCTTCCTTGCAGCCAAGGGATACGATGTCGGCAAGTCGCTCTGCGAACACGAACTCGCTTCGACCGCCCGCGAAATCATGGCCAAGGCCGAAACCACCAAATGCGCGATCATCCTGCCGGTCGACGCCGTTGTGGGCTGGCACTTTGCAGCCGACACGCCCAATCAGACCTATGGCGTCGATGCAGTGCCGAGCGATGGCATGATTCTCGATGCAGGCGCGCTTTCGACCGACCTGATTGCCTCGGCTATCGATGACGCCGCCACCCTTGTCTGGAACGGCCCGCTCGGTGCTTTCGAACTGCGTCCATTCGATGCCGCCACGGTCAAGACCGCCAAGCACGTCGCAGCGCGCACCAAGGCAGGCAAGCTGGTTTCGGTCGGCGGCGGCGGCGATACGGTCGCAGCCCTCAATCATGCAGGCGTTGCCGACGACTTCACCTATATCTCGACCGCAGGCGGCGCCTTCCTTGAATGGATGGAAGGCAAACCGCTTCCCGGCGTCGATGTGCTGAAGAAATAATGCAATAAATCATATCCACATGAGCCCGGTTGATGCCGGGCTTATTTTTTGGGCGTCAGTTTCAACAGCCGCCCCGGATTATCATCCTCAATCAGCCAGATGGCGCCATCCGGCCCGACAGCCACGTCGCGGATACGGTTTTCCATTTCAAACCGCTCGGCTTCATCCGCCTTGCCGTCCTTGTCGATCACGACCCGCACCAACGACATGACCGAAAGCCCTCCGATGAGTGCCGAACCGCGCCATTCGGGGAACATATCTCCGTCATAAAAGGCAAGTCCGGCCGGGGCGATAACCGGCGTCCAGTAGACCAATGGCGGCTCGAATTCGGGGCGCGTGCTGTGGCGCGGGATCGGCCTGCCGCTGTAATTGTCTCCGTTGGAGACCAGCGGCCAGCCGTAATTGAGACCCGGCTTGATGAGATTGAACTCGTCACCGCCCCGCGGCCCCATCTCATGTTCCCAGAGTTTTCCATCGGGACCGAAGGCGAGCCCGTAGGGATTGCGATGGCCAGTCGACCATGTCAGCGCCCGCACACCGTCCGCATCGGCATGCGGATTATCCTTCGGAACGGAACCATCGAGATTCATGCGGAGAATTTTGCCCATCGGCGCTGCATCGTCCTGTGCCGTTGCCGGCAACATGCGATCGCCGACGGAGAAGAACAGATGTTTGCCGTCCGGCGCGAAGGCGATGATGCCGCCCGGCTGTCCGCCGCGCGCCGCCGCATCCTGCTTCCAGATGGTGGTCCTGTCCTTCAGCGCTGCCTTGCCGTCACTTTCATCCAGAACAGCGCGTACCAACACCACACTGCTGCCACCCTCCGCCGGTTCATTATAGGAAAAATAGACCGCCCTGCTCTTCTCGAAGTCAGGCGCGGGCGCAATGTCGAGCAGTCCGTTCTGGCCGCCAAAGGCCACTTCCGGCACACCATCGACGGCGGTCTTGTCACCCGTTTGCGTGACGATGAAAACCTTGCCGCCTTTCTCCGTCAGCAAAAGCCTGCCATCGGGCAGGAAGGCGATTGCCCAAGGCGTGTCGAATTCGGCAACGGGAGTTGCAGCAAACGGGGCATTTGATGCAGCTTGCCTTCCGCCAGCGTTGATGCTCTCCGCCGAAGCATTCAGCACCGGCAGCACAACCATCGATGCAGCCACCGCAAAAGGCAGGCTAAATAGGACGCGTCGCATATTTCCTCCTCAAATCTCATCGACCGGAAACAGGCGGGGTTTCCTCACTGGTTTCTTACATGGGGTCCAGGCCCCGGATATAAAACCAGTTTCGGCAAAAAACTGCGACAGGAAGTATGAAATACCTAAACCGTTTGAAAAATATTTCAATCGTTTCAAAGACTTGCGTTCGCCATAGTTTTAACCAACACTCCCTCATCGCCTTGACAGAAGGAGGGATGCATATGACTGATCGTCTTGAAGATATTGCGATTGCACTGGTCACGGCAGGAAAAGGCATTCTCGCTGCCGACGAAAGTTCGGGCACCATCAAGAAGCGGTTTGACGCGATCCGTCTCGAGTCCACCGAAGACTCGCGCCGCGACTATCGCGAAATGCTGTTCCGCGCCGACGATGCGATGAAGAATTATATTTCAGGCGTCATTCTCTATGATGAAACGATAAGGCAGAAAGCCAAGGATGGCACACCGCTTGTTGAAATCATCCGCAACGCTGGCGCGATTCCGGGCATCAAGGTCGATGCGGGCGCGAAGCCGCTAGCGGGTTTCGAGGGCGAAACCATCACCGAGGGACTGGATGGCCTGCGCGAACGGCTTGCGGAATATTATGGCCTGGGTGCGCGTTTCGCCAAATGGCGCGCTGTGATTTCCATTTCCGATGGCCTGCCGACATGGGGGGCGGTGAAACAGAATGCGCAGGCGCTCGCCCGCTATGCAGCGCTTTGTCAGGAGGCGAACATCGTCCCCATCGTCGAGCCGGAAGTGCTGATGGATGGCAAACCGGGCGATCACACCATCGACCGCTGCTATGACGTAACGGAGTGGGTCCTCAAGACGGTATTCAGCGAACTCTATGATGCCCGCGTCAGGCTGGAAGGCATAATCCTGAAGCCGAACATGGTAGTTGACGGCAAGAACGCCCGCAAGGCTTCTGTTGAGGAAGTAGCGGAAAAGACCGTCCGCGGTTTCCGCAACACGGTTCCAGCAGCGGTTCCCGGCATCGCCTTCCTCTCTGGAGGCCAGACCGGCGAAGAAGCGACGGCCCATCTTTCCGCGATGAATGCCGGCTTCGACATGCCATGGAAAATGACTTTCTCCTATGGCCGCGCATTGCAGGCGGCAGCACTGGAAGCCTGGGGCGGCAGGGACGAGAATATCGCGGCCGGGCAACGCGCCTTTGCCCATCGCGCAAGGATGAACGGCCTTGCCGCCACCGGAGGCTGGAAAAAGGAACTGGAAAAGGCGGCCTGAGCCGCCTTTCATCCCTTGTGCAGGTGGTAGCCGACCGCCAGCGCCATCACCAGGATGGCGATGGCGGCGATTTTCCAGAAATCACCGCGCCGCTTCAGGCCGGGCAGTCCCAGCGGTTTGATGATGTGGAGGCCCATCAGAAGAACGAGCAGCACGGGCAGGATTTTTGTCACAGGTCACCTCTCTGCCTCCTTGTGCCGCAGAGAGGCGTCTGCAGCAAGACGGATCGGGACAGACGATTTGCCCGCATGCTTCATTCTTCATCTTAAGTTTCATGGACGCGTTACCGTGCGAAGGCGTAAACTGCAGATGGAGGGGATGAGCGCACGGAGGCGATGGGCTGAAAAAGGAGGCCGTCTTCCGTTTTCGTCATCAGACTAATCACGCGCCCGCCGCTGGCGCTGCGCGTGCTTCTGGGAGGAAGAGCATGACTTCGAAATATGCCGAAACCTATGCCGCATGGCAGGCCGATCCTGAACGCTTCTGGGCTGAAGCGGCGCAGGCAATCGACTGGTTCAAGCCATGGGACCGGGTTTTTGCGGGCGACGAAGGCGTCTATGGCCGCTGGTTCAAGGGTGCTGAGTGCAATACGTGTTATAATGCGCTTGACCGCCATGTCGCCAAGGGGCGCGGCGAGCAGGTCGCGCTGATCTATGAAAGCCCGGTGACCGGCAAGGTCCGGAAGTTCACCTATCGCGAATTGCTGGAAGAAGTGGAAGCGCTCTCCGCCGTCATGCTTGACAACGGTGTGACAAAAGGCGACCGCGTTCTCATCTATATGCCGATGGTCCCCGAAGCAGCCGTCGCCATGCTGGCCTCGGCCCGCATCGGTGCGGTCCATTCGGTGGTTTTCGGCGGATTTGCCGCCAACGAACTTGCCACCCGCATCGACGACGCCAAGCCGGTGATGATCATCGCCGGGTCCTGCGGCATCGAGCCGACACGCGTGGTGCCCTATCAGGCCATGCTCGACAAGGCGATTTCACTTGCGCATCACAAGGTTGATCATTGCATCATCCTGCAGCGCGAACAGCACCGCCACGAACCGGTGGCAGGCCGCGACATCGACTATCGCGAGGCCGTCGATGCAGCGCGCGGTCGCCATGTTCCTTGTACGCCGGTAGAGGCGACCGATCCGCTTTACGTGCTCTACACCTCCGGCACGACCGGCGAGCCGAAAGGCGTCGTGCGCGACAATGGCGGACATATGGTGGCGCTTGCCTGGTCCATGAAACATGTTTTCGGCGTCGAACCCGGTCAGGTATGGTGGGCCGCGTCCGATGTGGGTTGGGTCGTCGGCCATTCCTACATTGTCTATGCGCCGCTGATCCATGGCGCGACCAGCATTCTGTTCGAAGGCAAGCCGGTCGGCACGCCGGACGCGGGCATCTATTGGCGCATCATCGCGGAGCACGGCGTCGAGGTGATGTTCACCGCGCCGACGGCGCTGCGCGCCATCAAGAAAGACGATGCGGACGGCAATTTCGTGCGCCGCTACGACCTTTCAAAATTCCGCGCCCTTTATCTTGCGGGCGAACGCGCCGACCCGGATACGATTCACTGGGCCGAAAACCTGCTGGGCCGTCCGGTGATTGATCACTGGTGGCAGACGGAAAGCGGCTGGCCCATGGTCGCCAATCCGCTCGGCCTCGGTCTTCTGGAAACCAGATACGGTTCTCCCGCCGTCTGTCTTCCGGGGTACGACATCCGCGTGCTTGATGATGAAGGCCATGAACTCGAACGCGGCCAGCTTGGCAATATTCTCATCAAGCTGCCGCTGCCGCCGGGTTGCCTGCCGACGCTCTGGAATGCGGACGAGCGCTTCCGCAAGGCCTATCTGAACGAGTTTCCGGGTTACTATAAGACCGCGGATGCGGGCTATATGGATGAGGACGGTTATCTCTACATCATGAGCCGCACAGATGACATCATCAATGTCGCCGGCCATCGCCTGTCGACGGGCGCGATGGAAGAGGTGCTTTCGAGCCACCCAGACGTTGCCGAATGCGCGGTGCTGGGCATTTCCGATCCCCTGAAGGGGCAGGTTCCCTGCGGTTTTCTGGTCCTGAAATCCAACATCGAACGCGATCCGCAGGAGGTGGAGAAGGAATGCGTCAGCATGGTGCGTGACGTCATCGGTCCGGTTGCAGCCTTCCGGCTGGCACTGACCGTAAAACGTCTGCCGAAGACGCGCTCCGGCAAGATCCTGCGTTCTACAATCCAGAAGATCGCCGACGGTCAAGAATGGAAGATGCCGGCCACAATTGACGACCCGGCCATTCTCAATGAGATCAGCGCTGTTTTGCGCGAACGTCACACTGGCCTCGCTTTCGCCTGATCCGTTCCCGGCTATTGACCGGCGGTTTCCGCCGGTCCACTCTCCGTGTAAACTGGAGAGCAATCATGCAATTAGAAGGCAAGGTGGCCATCGTCACCGGCGCTGCCCGCGGCATCGGCTACGCCATAGCAAAGCGCTTCCTGATGGACGGCGCAAGTGTCGTGCTATCGGATATCGACAATGCCGCAGCCATGCGCGCAGCCAGGGATCTGGAACAGTTTGGCCCGGTGCATCCTATGGCGGCGGACGTTGGCGACAAGCTCGACGTCCACAATCTCCTGACCTTCACGCTGACCAATCTGGGTGAGATCGATATTCTCGTCAACAATGCCGGTATCGTTCATCAGGCGGATTTCCTCGATCTCAAGGAAGAAGATTTTGACCGCGTGATGCGGGTCAATCTGAAAGGTGCGTTTCTGTGCGGACAAGCCGTGGCAAAACGCATGGTGGAGCGGGTCGAATCGGGCGGCGATCCGGGCACGATCATCAACATGTCGTCGATCAATGCCATCTTCGGCTTGCCCGAGCAGCTCGCCTATTCCGTCTCCAAGGGCGGATTGAACCAGTTGACACGCGCCATGGCAGTAGCGCTCGCGCGGTGGGGGATTCGCGTCAATGCGATCGGCCCCGGCTCCATCGAGACAGACATGCTGTCCGCCGCAAACACGGACGCCGATGCCCGCGACACGATCCTGTCGCGAACGCCGCTCGGACGCATCGGCCAAGCTTCTGAAATTGCTTCGATAGCGTCATTTCTGGCATCAAGGGATGCAAGCTATGTGACGGGCCAGACCATCTATGCCGATGGCGGGCGCCTGCCTCTCAGCTATAAGGCGGCACCACGCTTCAAGGCGTGACATTGCGATCCGGGTCCATTGGTATGATAATAAAGGGCGAATTTGCTCCTGACAGATAGCTGTCAGGAGGGGTGTGCGATACTGCGTATCCAAGGATGAGGGAGTTTTCACCATGGCACTCGCAATCGCACCATTGATCGCAGTTTTGAAGGAATACAGGCGCAGGCAGGACGAGCGCCGCCGGTTTATTCGCACCCAGCGCGTCCTCGACGGCCTGCCGAAAGACCTGCGCAAGGATCTGGGCTGGCCGGATCGTTATCTGGAACAGCGCAAAATCAGATATTGCAACGGAGAATAAAACGGAATGCGCCGCGCAGACCGCCTTTTCCAGATCGTTCAGCACCTGCGCGGTGGCAGGCTTGTCACCGCGCGCCAGTTGGCCGAACGGCTGGAAGTCTCCGAACGTACCATCTACCGCGACATTTCCGATCTGCAGTCCACCGGCGTCCCCATCGATGGCGAAGCTGGCGTCGGCTATATTTTGCGGCAGGGTTTCGAACTGCCGCCGCTAATGTTCACGCGCGACGAAATCGTTGCCCTTGTCGCAGGGGCGCGCCTCATCCGCGCCTGGGGCGGCGTCTCCATGGCGCGCGGTGCGGAAGAGGCTCTCGTCAAGATCGAAGCCGTCCTGCCCAAGGAAGAGCGCGCCCGCATCACCAGCACGCAGATTCACGCGCCAACGGCACGCATCAGCATGGACGAGCGCCGCATCATCGATGCGGTGGAACGCGCCGTCGATCAGGGCAATGTACTCAATATCCGCTATCGCGATCTGGAATCGCGTGAAAGCGAGCGCGATATTCGCCCGCTCGGCCTTTGGTTCTGGGGAAAGGTCTGGACGGTTATCGGCTGGTGCGAATTGCGCAACGCCTTCCGCACATTCCGCACCGACCGCATCGTGGAGGCGAGCGATGCAGGCCGTCTCTTCCGGGCCGAACGCGGCAAGACGCTCGCAGATTTCTACCGCCTCATGGAACTGAGCGAATATAACGCCTTCAAGGACTAAGTAGCTCCCAAGACAAAAGAAAAAGCCCGGCTGATAAAACCGGGCTTTTTGGCATTTCGGCAAAGCGATTTCTTGTCCGGACTATTCTTCGTCCTCGTCGTCGGTGTTCGCGCCCTTGAGCGAAGAAAGCTTGGCGAAAACCTTGTCCGCATCGAGCTCGTCTTCCGCTGGCTGCTCGTCACGATAGTCGAAATTCTCGGTCGCCGAAGCTGGCAGCAGGGTGCTGTCTGCTTCCGGCGTGGCCGGGCGGTTGCGCGATGCACGTTCGACTTCGATGTCGAGATCGATCTGCGAACAAAGGCCGAGCGTCACCGGGTCCATCGCGGTCAGGTTGGCCGAGTTCCAGTGGGTGCGGTTGCGAATCTGCTCGATGGTCGACTTGGTGGTGCCGATGAGGCGCGAAATCTGCGCATCCTTCAGTTCAGGATGATTACGCACCAGCCAGAGAATCGCATTCGGACGGTCCTGACGCTTGGAAAGCGGTGTGTAACGCGGACCCTTGCGCTTGGCTTCGGGTACACGAACCTTCGGTTCGGCAAGCTTCAGGCGATAATATGGGTCCTTTTCGCCCTTCGCAATTTCTTCACGCGAAATCTGGCCAGTGATGACCGGATCCAGACCCTTGATGCCCTGCGAAGCTTCACCGTCGGCAATAGCCTTCACTTCCAGCGGATGCAGCTTGCAGAAAGCAGCAATCTGGTCAAACGACAGCGCCGTATTATCAACAAGCCAAACGGCCGTTGCCTTCGGCATGAGAAGCTGGGTGGCCATTAGATATAATCCTTCTGTTCGTCCGCTCCGGTGGCGCGGGACGTGGGCAAAACCACAATTTCCGGGAAATCACGGTCTATATATCGTTTTTTTGTCGCCAGAGCAAGAATGGCTCTCAGGCTTAAGCAATATCGAGAACGATCTTGCCGATATGTCTTCCCTCCTCCATTCGTTCATGCGCGCGCCAGGCATCTTTCAGCGAAAAGATCATGTCCATCACGGGAGCCACGCGGCGCTGCGCCAGAAGCGGCCAGACCTTTGTCTCCAGTTCCCGCGCAATGCCAGCCTTGAAATCGACGGGCCGCGGACGCAGCGTGGAGCCGGTATGGGTCAGACGCTTGGTCATCAACAGCGCGAAATTGGCTGTGGCTTTCGCACCATTGAGAAAAGCAATCTGCACGATGCGGCCATCTTCGGCAGCCGCCTTGTAATTGCGGTCAACATAATCACCGCCGACCATATCGAGAATCACATCGACGCCCTTGCCTTTGGTCTCTTCCTTCACGACCTCTACAAAGTCCTCGTCGCGATAGTTGACGGCGCGATCTGCCCCGAGTTTCAGGCAGGCGTCGCATTTTTCCTTCGAGCCGGCAGTCGCGATGACGGTCGCGCCGAACGCCTTGGCCAGTTGGATGGCCGTCGTGCCGATCCCCGACGAGCCGCCATGGATCAGCAACGTCTCCCCCTTCTTCAACGCTCCGCGCTCGAACACATTGTGCCAGACGGTGAAGAAAGTCTCCGGGATCGCAGCCGCTTCGATATAGCCATAGCCGGAAGGCAGCGGCAGGGCATTGGTTTCATCCACGACCGCATATTCGGCGTAACCGCCCCCAGCCAGCAATGCGACTACCTGATCGCCGGCCTTGAAGCGCTTCACCCCGCTGCCGACGGCAACGATATCACCGGCAATCTCCAATCCCGGAATATCGGACGCACCGGGCGGCGGTGCATATTGTCCGAGCCGCTGCAAAACATCCGGGCGGTTGACGCCGGCGGCACGCACCCGCACCAGAATTTCACGCTCCTTGGGTTCGGGCACCGAGCGCTGAACAGGACGAAGCATATGCGGTCCGCCAGGTTGTGAGATCTCGATAGCAGTCATCTGGGAAGGCAGGTCAGCCACCATGTTCAAACACTCCATTCAGATTTCGTACCCTAAGACGGTGGGCAGGCACCCCATTCGCATCGTCGCACAAATGCCGCATGACGGATGCAAGACATCGCGTTAGGGAAATCGTCATCGATTTTCCCAAATATATATGCGACGATTCAAGGTGTTAAATCTTTTCTGAGCCATCATTGACCACGGAGGACGGCTATGAGCGGTTTCGATGAGGATGTGGCGAAGCCCCGCAACAGCGTGGCGCTGAGCGAGGAGGAACTGTCACTGCTTTCGGTCACCGAGATCGACCAGCGCATTGCCCTGCTGCAGTCCGAAATAGAGCGGCTAAAGGCAGAACGCCTCAAGAAAGGCGACAGCCGCGCGGCGGCGGAAGCATTGTTTCGATAGGGAGATTTCGTCAACGGAAATGGCTGGCGGAGCAAAATCGTCGGAACCATTTCCAGACGAAATGTTTAGGAACAATAGTCACTGATCGCAATGGCCGCTTTGCATCGACGGTCCAGCTTCAAATTGCGGGATAGAATTTTGCGCATTTACATTCAGGTTCTGGCCCTCCTTTGCGGCACAGCCTTCCTTCTCATCGCTTCGGGACTTCACGGTCTTCTGCTGCCGCTGCGCGGCGGCGCGGAAGGATTTTCGGTCACATCGCTCGGCATGCTCGGCACCACCTGGGCAGGCGGTTTCGTTGCGGGCTGCCTGTTCGCGCCGCGCCTGGTGCGCCGCGTCGGTCATGTACGGGCATTCGGCTGCTTTGCCGCATCGGCTGCGATCATTGCGCTGCTTTCCGGCGTTTTTGTCGATGCAACGATCTGGGTGATCCTGCGCGCCTTTACCGGGTTTTCCATGGCCGGCGCCTTCATGGTCATCGAAAGCTGGCTGAACGAGCGCGCGACCAACGAATCGCGCGGCAAGATTTTCGGCATGTACATGATGGTCAACTATGGAGCCACCATGACCGGGCAGATGCTGGTGGCGGCAGGCGATGTGCGCTCCGATCATCTGTTCATGATAAGCGGCATCTTCTTCTGTCTGGCCCTTATCCCGACCGCGATTTCCACGGCTGTCAGCCCCAAGCCGCTGACAGAAGTGCAGCTCGATCTCAAGGCGCTCTATAATAATTCCCCCGCCGCCTTCGTGGGATGCATCCTGATCGGTATCGCTAATGGCGCATGGGGTACGCTCGGAGCCGTTTTCGGCGCGAAATCCGGCATTTCCACCACCGAAATCGCCTTGATGGTGAGCGTTACCATCGCGGCCGGTGCCTTGATGCAGATTCCGATTGGACGCATTTCCGATCTGGTCGACCGGCGTTTCGTGCTGGCAAGCGTTGCGGCTTTGGCGGCCCTTGTTGGCCTCGTCGCCTTTCTCGTCGCGCCTTCCAGCGGCCCCGTCATTATCGTCATGACCGGCTGCTACGGCGCGCTCGCCTATGCGCTCTACCCGGTTGCGGTCGCCCATGCGAACGATCACGCGACATCGGAAAGCTTCGTCAAAGTATCAAGCGGACTTCTGCTCCTTTACGGCTTCGGCACGATGCTCGGACCGCTGCTGGCGGCGGCGGCGATGGATATTTTCTGGCCGTCCGGCCTCTTTGCCATCACCATGCTCTCGCATATTTCCATCACCGGCTATGCGCTGTTCCGTTCCCGCAAGCGCGCATCGGTTCCCAAGGAGGACAAGGACCAGTTCAAGAGCATGCCGTCAGAACGCGGCGCGACGCCGGAAGCGCTGAACCTCGATCCCAGAGCGGAAGCGGAAAGCTGATTTGCGTGTCCTGAGAAACGCAGGAGCAATCGATTTTATGGAATAAAACAATATGGTCGGCGGCTGTGCCACAGCCGCCAGGACTGCGTTTCGGCGTCTTCACCCTTGGCCTGCGGTCCCCGCCATCAATGGAGATTGCAGGGCCCCGACAACAACCGCGGCTCATCTGAGCCGTTCCGTTTCTGTGTCGATGGCTTGAGACGCCTTACCCAACCGCGATCAAGGCGCGGTTTCCCTGTCAGTGGCGTGTTACCTGGGATCTCAGTTTTTCGATCTGGTCCTTGAGCATGAGTTTCTTGCGCTTGAGAGATGCAACATGCAGGTCATCCATTGCCGGTGACGCCAGGGCTTCGGAAATTTCCTGCTCCAGAGCGCCATGCTTCTTTTCGAGCGTGGCAAGATGGGACTCGATAGCCATCATCAGATCTCCTTTGATTGATTTCCCTGATTTACGAGACAGCGTGGACCTCGTTTACCCCCGCCATCCCGCCATTCTACCTGCATGAGCGCCCGGCACATCTCCTGTATCTCCGGGCCAAACACGCAGTCCCGGCTGTCAAGGATGCGGTGTTGCTTGTCGCCTTCGACAGCCGCGTCCATGACAGAACCATGACAGTTTGGCACGAGTTTGATGCAAAGTCGATTTTGTCGTGGTAGCATTTTCCTGACGCGAAAAATGTGATAAGGGCTTCGCCGGAAACGGGCTGACGCCGCACCTTTTATGGTTTGGCGCGGCCCGTAAAACTATTCAACAGAACGGGGCACCGCATGTCCGATCAGGAACAGGCCGAAATCAGATTGGCCGTCGCACGTCTGAAACAGGAACACGCGGATTTCGATGCTGCCATAAACGCCATGATAGCGGTTGGCTGCGACCAGTTGCGCGTCCAGCGCATGAAAAAGAAAAAGCTCGCAATCAAGGACAAGCTGCAGGAAATGGAAGATCGGGTGATCCCCGACATCATCGCCTGAATGTCCATAACGATCCATAATGAGAGCCGGGGTTCGCCCGGCTTTATCATTTCAGCATCATCACCAACCTACATGAAAGAAGCGGAGCAGGAAGATCAATGAGCGTTACTGCCGATGTCGCCATCATCATGGGAAGCCAGTCCGACTGGGAAACCATGCGCCATGCAGCGGACACACTCGAAGCACTCGGCATTTCCTTCGATGCCCGGATTGTTTCCGCGCATCGCACCCCTGATCGCCTCGTTGCCTTTGCCAAGGGCGCCAAGGCAGAAGGTTTCAAGGTCGTCATCGCGGGCGCTGGCGGCGCGGCCCATCTGCCGGGCATGGCCGCAGCCATGACGCCGCTTCCGGTCTTCGGCGTCCCGGTTCAGTCCAAGGCGCTTTCAGGTCAGGATTCGCTGCTCTCCATCGTCCAGATGCCAGCAGGCATTCCTGTCGGCACGCTGGCCATCGGTCGCGCCGGTGCGGTCAATGCCGCACTGCTCGCCGCAGCCGTCCTGGCGCTTTATGACGACGCACTTGCAGCCCGTCTCGATGACTGGCGCGCGGCGCAGACGGAAAGCGTGGCGGAACGCCCTTCGAACGAGGCCTGATATGAACACTTCTGTACTGAAGCCCAGTGCAACCATCGGCATCATCGGCGGCGGGCAGCTCGGCAGGATGCTTGCCATGGCCGCAGCGCGTCTCGGCTTTCAAACCTTGATTCTGGAGCCGCAGGCCGATTGCCCCGCCGCGCAGGTCGCCAATCGCCAGATCGTAGCGGCCTATGACGATCCGGAAGCGCTTGCGGAACTTGCCGCAGCTTCCGATGTCATCACCTATGAATTTGAGAATGTCCCGGTCAGCGCCGCCGATAAGCTGGCCGAAACGGCTCTGGTTCTGCCACCGCCAGCCGCATTGGAAGTTTCGCAGGACCGATTTACAGAAAAGCAGTTCCTCAATGAAAGCGGCATCGAGACGGCTCCCTGGCGCCTCGTGGACGATGAAGAGACCCTGATTGCGGCTCTGGGAGCACTTGGGCAGCGCGGCATACTCAAGACGCGGCGCCTAGGCTATGATGGCAAGGGACAGGTCCGCCTGACATCGCTCGACGAGAGCGAAGCCCACAATGCGATTCTTGCCATCAATCGCGCCCCGGCAATTCTCGAAGGATTCGTCGATTTTGATCGCGAGGTCTCGGTGATCGCAGCACGTGATCGCAACGGCAACGTCGCAATCTTCGATATTGCCGAAAACGTCCACAAGGATGGAATCCTTGCCACCTCCACGGTACCGGCTGCGATTTCAGGGAATACAGCGGCAGCTGCTCGCGAAGCCGCTACAAAGCTTTTGAATGCGCTTGATTATGTCGGCGTGCTGGGGCTGGAATTCTTCGTCCTGAAGGATGGAACGCTGCTGGCAAATGAATTTGCCCCGCGCGTTCACAATTCCGGCCACTGGACCGAAGCGGCCTGCGCCATTTCGCAATTCGAGCAGCATATCCGCGCCATTGCCGGATTGCCTCTCGGCAGCACCGAACGCCATTCCGATTGCGTGATGGAAAACCTGATCGGTGACGACATCGACAAGGTGCCCGCGATTCTCTCTGAAAAGGATGCGGTGCTGCACCTTTACGGTAAGAAGGAAGCACGTCCGGGCCGCAAAATGGGCCATGTGACCCGCATCCAGCCTCGCAAAAAATGATGTTCATCGGGAATCCCGTCGATTCCCAATGAATCTTTTGCCGCCTGCCAAGAATTTCAGCTCCCAGGTCCTGAATCTGCCGCTCAGGAGTTGACATTTGCCTGAAACCTTGTGTATTTCGACCAACCCTTCGGGCATCTAACAGTGCCTGTAACCAATTGGCGCCTCGGGCGCCTGTTTTTATGAAGCCCCGCGGCATCCGCCGTCCACGGGCCAACAAGACCGGTGATTGACATGAAGATCAAGAACTCGCTTAAAGCGCTTAAGGCCCGTCATCGCGACTGCCAGCTGGTCCGCCGCAAGGGCCGCGTATACATCATCAATAAGACCGCCCCGCGCTACAAGGCTCGTCAGGGCTAATCTTATTTCTGATTTTGCATTTGACGTTTCGCTGCGCATGATAAAATCTATGCGCATGCGGAACGTTTTTGCATTTCTGGTTTCTTCTTCTTTGTTCGCATCGCCTGCTGCGATTGTTCCATCGGCTTATGCCGAAGTAGCACCCGGCAAAGTGCCACTCACAGCGCCGCTGACGCCAGTTCAAACCGGGCCCGATAGCGAGCAGAAACCGGCCCCGGATACCGCCCAGACATCTGAAGAGCGTCTCGACAAGCTCTTTGCCGATCTTCGCCGTACAACGGACGAAGCCAAGGCGCGGCGCATTGCTTCACAGATCAATACGCTGTGGTCGCAATCGGGCAGCGCAACCGTCGATCTCCTGATGCAATGGGCGAACGCGGCGATGCTGGAGCGGCGCTATCCGTCGGCCATCGACTTCCTGAACGAAGCAATCGCGCTCGACCCGGAATATGCGGAAGCATGGAACCGCCGTGCTACGGTCTATTTCCTGCAAAAAGACTATGCCCATGCCATGTACGACATCAATCGCACGCTGGAGCTGGAACCCCGCCATTATGGCGCGCTGACCGGCATGGCAGCCATATTGCGCCTGCGCGGCCTCAAGGAACAGGCCTTGAAAGCCTATGAGCAAGCTCTGATCGTCTATCCGATGATGCGCGACGCACAGAAGAACTTCAACGATCTGGCGGACGAGCTGACCGACACGCGCACTTAGAGCAGCCCTGCTTCCTCCAATTCATCTCAATTCAAAGCAAAAAACGCGCTCCGAAGGGGCGCGTTTTTTTGGATGCCGAGCACCGGAAGCGCAAAACACGCCATTTGCAGGCCGTCACGGCCGGAATATCGTCAGATAATCCGATCTGAATAAATCAGATCGGATCAAGTCGTTTCTTCCGCATTATCCGACGCATCGAAGCGGGATCAGAAATCAGTCCAGTGGGCTGATTTCCCGCGTAGGCGCTTCGCACTTTTGCTGGAAATGCTTCAAATGCCTGATTTGCCGTCCGGACCAATATAGGCGATGCGCAGCATGTTGGTCGCGCCGGGCGTTCCGAATGGCACACCGGCGGTGATGATGACGCGGTCGCCTGCCTTGCCGAACTCCTCATGGAAAACGATTTCGCAGGCATGGTTGACCATGTCTTCCAGATCATGCGCGTCTGCGGTCACAACGCAATGCAGGCCCCAGACGAGGGACAGCTTGCGCGCCGTATCGACAACCGGCGACAGGGCGATAATCGGCGTGCGCGGACGCTCGCGGGCAGCGCGCAGGCCGGTCGTGCCGGACGCGGTATAAGTGACGATGGCAGAAAGCTTCAGCGTTTCCGCGATCTGGCGCGCAGCAAGCGAGATTGCGTCGGCGCCTGTCGGCTCCGGCGCCGCGCGCTGCGCATCGATGATGGTCGAATAAGTCGGTTCCTTTTCCACCTGTTCCGCGATGCGGTTCATGGTGGCAACGGCTTCGACCGGATACTGGCCGGAAGCGGATTCCGCCGAAAGCATGATCGCATCCGCACCTTCGAACACGGCGGTCGCAACGTCGGACACTTCGGCGCGGGTCGGGACCGGAGCGGTGATCATCGATTCCAGCATCTGCGTGGCGACCACAACCGGCTTGCCGGCGCGGCGTGCCTTGCGGGTAATCTGCTTCTGGATGCCCGGAACGCTTTCAAGCGGCATTTCAACGCCGAGATCGCCGCGCGCAACCATCAATGCGTCGGAAAGCTCGATAATCTCATCGAGACGCGTCACGGCCTGCGGCTTCTCGATCTTCGACATCAGTCCGACCTTGCCGCGCGAAACCTTGCGCACTTCGGCCAGATCTTCCGGACGCTGAATGAAGGAAAGCGCAACCCAGTCGATTTCTTCCTTCAGAACGGCATCGAGGTCCTTGCGGTCCTTTTCCGTCAGCGCGCCGACGCCGAGCGTCGTATCCGGGAGGCTGACGCCCTTGCGGTCCGAAATGCGCGTCCCCGAAATCACCTTGCAGCGGATCGACTTGCCGTCGCTCGCCTCTGCCACGAGGTGCAGCTTGCCATCGTCAATGAGCAGGCGATGACCCGGCTCGACAGCTTCGAGAATTTCCGGGTGCGGAAGATAGACGCGAGTGTCATCGCCGGGCGCTTCGTTGTTGTCGAGGGTGAAGGTCTGGCCGGGAACGAGATCGACCTTGCCGTCCTTGAACTTGCCGACACGCAGCTTCGGACCCTGAAGATCGGCCAGAATGCCGATCGGACGGCCCAGTTCCTTTTCCACATTGCGAATGCGCTTGACGAGGGTGCGCATCAGATCATGGTCGGCATGACTCATGTTGATGCGGAACACATCCGCGCCTGCCTCAAACAGCTTGCGGATGACGGCTTCCTCGCCTGACGCCGGACCTAGCGTGGCGAGAATCTTGACCTTGCGGTTGCGCTTCATTGACTATTCGTTCCTGTAACAGTGGGGTTTTCTGTCGGCGTTTCATCGGTGAGCTGAACCATCCAGCTCGATTGTTCCCCGGTGTCGTATTCCTGGAAGCCGTTGCGCTGGAAACCGCGCGCGAAGCAATCCTGGACGCCAGTAATACGGAATTCCTTTTCGGCCACGCACATGTTGACCTTGCCCTCCCAGCGCCCGCCGCCCTGGGCGTCTTCGGCGTAGAGGTAGTAATAACGGGACGAAAGCGGACCTTCGAGCAGCGTTTTGCAGGCAGCGCCTTCAATATGCCACCAGCCTTCCGTCACCCAGCCGGTCTTGGCCCGGTAGCCGATGGCAACGCCGACCAGGTTCTGGGTTGCATTGCATACGCGGAAATCCGCCCTGGCCTCTATGGATGTCATGCCCAGCGCAGTTATCAGCACCCCGGCAAACAAAACTAGAGATCGTGGAAGTCGCATACGCAGAACCCCTTCAGCCCGCTATCGGTTTTATCGAACAATTTGTATTGCACAAGGAAATCCATCTCGGGGATGTCCCGTTTCGGGTTGCTCTCTTTTCGGCAGTTTCGCCTTTGATGTCAACGCAATCCCATTGATTACAGGTACTCTCGGTCAAAGAATGATCGTTGCAATCCCGGCTTTCTCATGACAGACCTGAAACAGCTTCCCGCACAACACAGAAATAATTTCACAGCTCAGCCTCGGATTCCGTCCTATGCCGCTTCAATCCGGTCCAACCGCTTCGACGCCATTCTCGCCGGCACACACTATCGACGGAGATTTCAGCCTCGGCCTGCTCCTGACCGCCGACCATGCACGGCGCGATGTTCCAGCCGAATATGGCACGCTTGGTTTGCAGACAAGTGAATTCGACCGTCATATCGCCTATGATATCGGCGTTGAGAATTTGACGCGCAGGCTTGCCAGCCGTTTGGACGCGCCAGCGGTCCTCGGCGGTTTTTCGCGCCTCCTGATCGATCCCAATCGCGGAGAGGACGATCCGACGCTTATCATGCAACTGTCCGACGGCGCGGTTATCTCCGGCAACTATCCCATGTCCGCAGGCGAGCGCGAGGAACGCCTCCAGCGCTTCTATCGCCCCTATCACGATGCAGTGGCACGGGCGAGCGAACGCGTGGCGGCGGAAAGCGGGGCAGCGCCATTCATCGTTTCGGTCCATTCCTTCACCCCGCGCTGGAAAGACAAGGCCCGCCCCTGGCAGATCGGCCTGCTCTGGGATAAGGACGACCGCGCCGTAAAGCCTCTGCTGGCGCTGCTGCGTGAAAACCGTGACCTGACGGTTGGCGATAACGAACCCTATGACGGCGCACTCAAGAACGACGCCATGTACCGCCATGCGACTGCGAAGGGGTTTGCTCATGTCCTGATCGAAGTCCGTCAGGACCTGATTGCCGATGACAGGGGGGCTGCTGAATGGGCCGACAGGCTTGCCCCCATGATCGCGCAGATCAACACCCTGCCCGGCATTCATGCGGTGCAGCATTTCGGCTCGCGTGCCGATAGGAGCAGATAACGGACCTGTCAGGAACGGCTTTGCCCGCTATCCACAGGGCTTGACCCGTCAAACCGGGTCGTGCATCGAAAAAGGCTCTTAATTTTGCCTGCGACTCGCGGGAAAAACGGTCCAGACTTTCAAGAAGCGGTTTCGCGCCATGCGCCTCCGCCTCATCATTGACTTTGAATTGGAGAACTCCTCGTGAGCGACGACATTACCAGCGAAGCCCAAACGATTGCTGTCGGCCAGTTGCGCGCTTTCATCGAGCGCATCGAGCGCCTGGAAGAAGAAAAAAAGACCATCGGCGACGATATCAAGGAAGTTTACGCGGAATTGAAGGGTTCGGGGTTTGACAGCAAGGTCGTGAGGACCATTATTCGTCTGCGTAAAAAAGAAGACCATGAACGTCAGGAAGAAGAAGCCATGCTGCAGCTCTATATGGACGCGCTTGGCATGAGCTGATTTCGGCTCTTCCGGAGCCTTCCCTCTTCCTGAAATCGAAACCCGACGGATCGCCTGCGATTCGTGATCAGAGGAATGGGATAGGGTCTATGGAATTCAGGAAGCTCGGACGTACCGAACTCAATGTTTCGCCGCTTTGCTTCGGCGGCAATGTATTTGGATGGACGGTCGACGAAGCGACATCGTTCTCGCTTCTCGACCGTTTTGTCGATGCGGAATTCAATTTCATCGACACAGCCGATGTCTATTCCGCATGGGCACCGGGAAATGTGGGCGGCGAATCCGAAACCATTATCGGCAACTGGCTGAAATCCCGGGGCCTGCGCGACAAGGTCGTTATCGCCACCAAGGTCGGCGGCGAACTGGGTCCTGACGAAAAGGGCCTCTCCCCGGCCTATATCCGCAAGGCGGTGGACGCTTCCCTCAAACGGCTGCAGACGGATTATATCGATCTTTATCAATCGCACTGGGACGATCCGGAAACGCCCTTTGAAGATGTGCTCGGCACCTACAAGGAGCTGATCGACGCTGGCAAGGTGCGGGCCATCGGCGCGTCCAATCTCACGCCGGAGCGGCTGGTCGAGGCGCTGAATGTCGCCCATGCGCATGATCTGCCGCGCTATGAAAGCCTGCAACCGCTTTATAATCTCTATGATCGCGCGGATTTCGAAAACGGGCTGGAAAAAATCTGCCGTGAGAACGAGCTCGGCGTTATTTCCTATTATTCGCTGGCTGCGGGATTTCTGACCGGAAAGTACCGGTCCGCTGGCGATCTCGGGCAAAGCGCACGCGGAAAATCGGTTGAGAAATATCTGACGGATCGCGGTTCACGCATCATCGCGGCGCTGGATGATGTGGCCCGCAATCTCGATGTCACGCCTGCGCAGGTCGCAATCGCATGGCTCATCGCACAGCCGTCCGTCACAGCGCCCATTGCCAGCGCCACGCGCTCGGCCCAGCTTGGCGAACTTATCGCCGCAGCCGAATTGAAGCTTAGCGACGATGAAATCGCCTTGCTGAACAAGGCGAGCGGTTAAGGCATGTCTCCCGAAAGTGGGAACCGGTTTCGGGCAGAAAGACATGCGTAAAACAAATCCAAAGCATCGAAGGGTAGTCTTACCCTTCGATTTCCTCGCGCAGCATTTCCAGTTCCAGCCATTCTTCTTCCATGGCCGCATTTTCTGCGCGCTTTTTCTCAAGCAGATCGGCGGTCTTGGCGAAAAGCGCAGGGTCCTTGGCATAAAGCTGCGGGTCGGCAAGCTTGCCTTCCAGCACCGCGATTTCCTTGGCCAGCGCATCCATCTTTCCGGGCAGCGTCTCAAGCGCGAATTTCTGCTTGTAAGAGAGCTTGCGCTTTTCCTCACGTTTGGGCTGGGATGCGCTTTCTTCGCCCTTGCCGTCGGCACTTGAGCCGGATGCCTTGACCGAGCGCCGGTTCAGTGCCTGTTCCTTGCGCTGCGCCATCATGTCGGCATAACCGCCCGCATATTCCAGCCAGCGCCCGTCACCTTCTGGCGCAATGACCGAAGTAACGGTGCGGTCCAGAAAATCGCGGTCGTGGCTGACCAGAATGACTGTGCCCGGAAAACCGGCGACCAGCTCCTGCAGCAGATCGAGCGTTTCCATATCGAGATCGTTGGTCGGCTCGTCGAGGATCAGCAGATTGGCGGGACGCGCCAGAACGCGGGCCAGCATCAGGCGGGCGCGTTCGCCGCCGGAAAGCTCGCGGATGGGCGTGCGCGCCTGCTCCGGCTGGAACAAAAAGTCCTTCATATAGGATACGACATGCCGCTGCTCGCCATTGACGACAAGGCTTTCGCCGCGCCCGTCCGTCAGATAATGCGCCAGCGTCTCGTCCAGATTGAGGCTTTCGCGCTTCTGGTCGAGTTCGGCCATTTCGAGATTGACGCCAAGCCGCAACGTGCCTGAATCCGGCGCAAGCTTGCCGGTCAGAAGCGACAAAAGCGTCGTCTTTCCCGCACCGTTAGGCCCGACAAGACCGATACGATCGCCGCGCTGCACGCGGATCGAAAAATCCTTGACCAGTACGCGCTCGCCATAGGCCTTGTTCAGCCCCTTGGCTTCAATCACCAGCTTGCCGGATTCCTTGGCATCGCTTGCCGCCAGAACCGCGGTCCCTTGCGCCTTGCGATGATTGCGGAAATCGGCACGCATGGAGTGCAGTTCACCGAGGCGGCGCATATTGCGCTTGCGGCGCGCCGTGACGCCGTAACGCAGCCAGTGCTCCTCGCGCGCAATCTGCCGACCGAGCTTGTGGTGGTCACGCTCTTCTTCTTCCAGCACCTTGTCGCGCCATTCCTCGAAATGGCCAAAGCCCTGCTCCAGACGGCGCGTGATACCGCGATCCAGCCAGACCGTGGCCCGGCTGACATTTTCCAGAAAGCGCCGGTCATGCGAGATCAGCACGATGGCCGAGCGTATCTGACGCAGCTCGCCTTCCAGCCATTCGATGGTAGTGAGGTCCAGATGGTTGGTCGGCTCGTCGAGCAAAAGCACATCGGGCTGCGGCGCGATCACACGCGCAAGGGCAGCGCGCCGCGCCTCGCCGCCGGACAGATGATCCGGCTTCTCTTCGCCGGTCAGCCCCAGATGCTCGAGAAGATAGGTGACGCGATGCGGGTCGTCGGTCGGACCCAGCCCTGCTTCCACATAGGCGCGCACATTGGCAAAGCCGTCCATATCCGGTACCTGCGGCAGATAACGCACGGTTGCACCGGGATGCTTGAAAACCTCGCCCGATGTCGCCTCCACCATGCCCGCGGCAATCTTCAGCAGGGTCGATTTACCCGAACCGTTGCGACCGACCAGCGCTATGCGGTCGCCCTCGCTCACCGAAAGGCTCGCATCCTCCAGAAGCGGCGTGCCACCGAAGGTTAGCTTGATCTGGTCGAGGCGAAGGAGTGGTGGTGCCATGGTTCTCTTCGATAAACAGGATTGAAAATTCCGCCCTGCTTGTCCGCGACAAAAGCCGTTCTGTCAAATGGAACGGCAAGAAAAGAACCGTGAAAACAAACAGGCCGGGTTTCCCCGGCCTGTCGGCAAACTGATTATTCGGCTATTGCAGGCCCGGCTATTACTGGCAAGGCGCTTCGTATACGCGGCCATATGGATCGCGGTAACGGCAATACTGCACACCGTTGCGGGTCTGGGCTGCACCGAGCAGCGTACCGGCAACCGCACCGATCGCAGCACCCGTGAGTGCACCGCGGCCATTGCCGCCGATTGCGCCACCGGCGAGAGCGCCCAGAGCCGCGCCGCCAACACCGTAACCGGCCGTGCGCTGTTCATTCGTCGTGCATGCAGCCGTTGAGAACGCGAGCACGCCAGCAACAGCAATCATCGTAAGACGTGACTTCATTGAAACATCTCCTACAAGAGTTGAACTAATCACCGACTTTGCGTCCCCAACTTCGGCGTAAAGCAGATGACACCCGCTTGACCCATTTACAATACGTTTCACTTGTCAGCGTCAAGCTCTTTCGATTGGTAAGGTTAGCGGCCTTAATGCGGTCGATCCTCCATCGCCAGATTGGCGACGAGTATCGCTAGTCCAGAATGCACGGTAACGCGAAGTGTTCCACGAACCACGTTGGAAACCGTCCATGACGAGCCAAATGGCAGTGTCACATTATCTAACGGCCACTCCGCATTCGTGATCGACAGTCCTTCGATAGTGCTGAAATTAATCACACTGAAAGGCGTCCCATCCGGGAAATCATAAACAAAATCGCCGGGCGGCAAGGGCCAGGCTTCTTCGTAACCGCTCGACAGAAGCACGTTCCGCCCTTTGGCGGCCTGCGCCGTCGCCATGGTCAGATGCAAAAGCGTGTGGTCGGTGCGCTGCCCGCCGAAGGCGCCGCACAGGATGACCCGCTCCGCCCCTCGCGCATAGGCTTCCTCGAAAGCGAGCTCTCCGTCAGTCATATCCTTGGCGGAGGGGAACGTCTTTTGCGGGATGTGACCATATCGAGCGCGAAACTCTGAGGAGGTCGAATCGAAATCGCCAAGCCACAGCTCCGGTTCGACACCAAGAGCGGCAGCATGCCTGATCCCGCTATCGGCAGCCAGGACCCGCGCGCCCGCGATCTGGCGCTTGAGGCGATCGGTCACGGTGAGATCGCCGCCAAGAAGAATGACGAATGTGCTCATAAGCCGCTCATAACACGGGCAAATCCGCGCCGGAAGCCTGCATTCGCGCCATTGCCAACTCTTGCCCTTGCCGTTGCGAAAGATTATTGTCGCAACCGCTCTAACGGGGTGCCGTCTGCTTTCGCGGATGGCTGAGAGGCCCAAAGCATTTCCAGCAAAAGTGTAAAGCGATTTTGCGTTCGGAAATTCCTGAAAAACGGCCAACCCGCTGAACCTGATCCGGTTTGCACCGGCGGAGGGATTAGACGCTCCATAAACGGCGCTCGATCCTCTTGTAACAACAGAAAGGAAGTGCCGTGATGCGGCTTTTATCTTTGCTGGCCTTTTCATTTTCCGCAGCCGTTGCTTTCACGGCTTCTGCACAGGCGAAAGACAAGCTCACCGTCTATACCTATGACAGTTTCGTTTCCGAATGGGGTCCGGGGCCGAAGGTCAAGGAAAACTTCGAAAAGGAATGCGACTGCGAAGTCGACTGGATTGCGTCCGCCGACGGCGTTGCCCTGCTCAACCGCCTCAAGCTCGAGGGCAGCAATACCAAAGCCGATATCGTCCTTGGTCTTGACACCAATCTGACGACCGAAGCGCGCGCCACCGGCTTTTTTGCTCCAAGCGGCATCGACCAGAGCAATGTGAACGTTCCGGGGGGCTTCAAGGACGATATCTTCGTGCCTTACGACTATGGCTACTTCGCCGTGGTCTATGATTCGGAAAAACTGCCCAACCCGCCCAAAAGCCTGAAGGAACTGGTGGAAGGCGACCCTTCCCAGAAGATCGTGCTGCAGGACCCGCGCACGTCAACGCCGGGGCTCGGCATGCTGCTCTGGATGAAATCGGTCTATGGCGATGAAGCGGAAGCCGCATGGCAGAAGCTGCAAAAGCGCATCCTTACCGTCACACCCGGCTGGTCGGAAGCCTATGGTCTTTTCACCAAGGGCGAGGCACCGATGGTGCTGTCCTACACGACCTCTCCCGCCTATCACATGATCGCGGAAAAGACGGAGCGCTATAAGGCTCTGGCCTATCCGGAAGGCAATTATCTCCAGATCGAGCTGGCGGCACAGACCACCACCGGCGCCAAAAATCCTCTGGCGCAAAAGTTTCTGGCTTTCATGACTGGTCCCGGCTTTCAGGATGCCATACCCGAAACCAACTGGATGTACCCGGCAGGTAAGACGTCCGGCCCGCTGCCAGCCGCTTTCGACGCGATGCCCAAACCCGAAAAGACGCTTCTCTTCCCCTCCGACGAAGTGGCGAAGAATCGTAAGACATGGGTCGATGAATGGCTGGCCGCTACCAGCAAATGACGGCTTTTCCGGCACAGCATCGCTCGAAAGGCATATCCACCGCCAGACCCGCCGCGGGCATGATGGCGCTTGTCTTTCTGGTGGTGCTCGCTGGCGGTGCGCTTGCCGCGCTCGCATTTGAAGCAGGCAGCGGCGGTTTCGATGCCGCTGCCAATTTCGACGCCTATCTGTGGCGCGTTGCACGCTTCACGATCCTGCAGGCAATCGCTTCGAGCCTGCTTTCCGTGCTGTTTGCAGTTCCGGTCGCCCGCGCGCTCTATGCCGAGGCCGATTTTCCGGGGCGCGGGCTGATCCTGCGCCTGTTTGCCCTGCCGCTTGCTCTGCCAGCCCTCGTTGCGGTGCTGGGCGTTACCAGTATCTATGGCCGCAACGGCCTCATTGCCTATCTGTCAGAAGCCGCGGGCCATCCGTTCCAGCCGGATATCTATGGCATTACGGGCATATTGATCGCCCATGTCTTTTTCAACATGCCGCTGGCGGTCCGTCTCATTCTGGCCGGTTACGAGTCGATACCGACCGATTACTGGAAGCTTGCAGCCCAGCTCGGCATGGGCAACGGGGCGCGGTTCCGCCTCATCGAATGGCCCGTGATCCGCCGCAATCTGCCAGGGATGATCAGCCTCATCTTCATGCTCTGCGTGACGAGTTTCACGACCGTGCTGACGCTTGGCGGCGGGCCGCGTGCTACCACGCTGGAAGTCGCAATTTATCAAAGCCTGCATTTCGATTTCGATCCGGGCCGCGCCGTCGCCCTCACCTTTACGCAGCTTGCCTTGACATTACTCGTCCTTCTGACCCTTCGTCTCACCGGAAGCCCCTCCGAAGAGGGCGCTACCCATTCCGCAACGCTGCGCCGCTATCGCAAAATAGCTCCGGCAGAACGCAGCATAAACATCATCCTCATCGGGATAGGCTTTCTCTATGTCGCACTGCCGATTGCAGGCGTCGTCATCTCCGGTCTCGCCGCCGATCTCGTGCGGCTACTGACCGAAAGAACAGTTTGGCGCGCCATCGGCACCAGCCTCGCACTCGGTTTCTCCGCGGCCCTGCTCGCAGTCATTCTGTCGCTTGCGCTCATATCTGCGCGTGAAGCAGTGAAAAGGCACAAACTGGCCAACATCTTTGATACGGGCGCCAGCCTGATCCTCGTCATGCCGCCCATCGTGATCGGCGCTGGCTGGTTCATCCTGCTTCGCCATTTCACCGATCCGTTTGCCATGGCGCCTTTCATGGTCGTCACTGTCAATGCGGCCATGGCCATGCCCTTCGCCGTGCGTCTTCTGCGACCTGCATGGGACACCGCGGCCAGTCGCCACAACCGGCTGTGCGCACAGTTGGGCATTCGCGGCCTTAACCGCCTCCGCCTCATTGACTGGCCGTCGATCCGCAAGCCCTCCGGCATGGCCTTTGCCTTTGCCATGGCGCTTTCCCTTGGCGATCTCGGCACGATTGCCCTTTTCGGCAGCGACGCGCTTTTGACCTTGCCCTATCTCCTCTTGCAGCGCATGGGCAGCTATCGCACATTCGATGCCGCCGGACTGGCGCTCATTCTCGGGCTGCTATGCCTCGCACTGATGATGATCGCGGATCGCGCATCCCGAAAGGAAACGCCTTCTCCATGAATGCCCCGATGAGCACTCTGGCCGAAATCCGCCTCGATGACGTCCGTTTCAGTTATGGTGAAACTGCCATGCACTTCGATGCGACGATAACAGGCGGTGTCATTGCCGCGATTGTCGGGCCAAGCGGTTCCGGCAAGTCGACGCTTCTCAACCTGATCGCCGGTTTTGAATTTCCCGGATCCGGCCGCATCCTGATCGGCGGCAACGACGTCAGCGCGTTTTCACCGGCGGACCGGCCTGTTTCGATGGTGTTTCAGGAAAACAATCTTTTTGCCCACCTGACTGTCGAGCAGAATGTCGGTCTCGGGCGTTCAACGAACCTCAAACTCTCCGCACAGGATCGCGCCGACATCGCGGAAGCCTTGTCGCGCGTCGGGCTTGCAGGCAAGGAACAGCGCAAGCCCGAAGCTCTGTCAGGAGGCGAACGCCAGCGTGTGGCGATTGCCCGAGCCCTCATACGCCAGCGCCCCGTTCTGCTTCTTGACGAAGCCTTTGCTTCGCTTGGGCCAGCGCTGCGGCATCAGATGCTGGATCTGGTCAGGGAGCTTCAGATCGAAACTGGCATGACGGTGCTGATGGTGACCCACACGCCCGAAGATGCGATCTACCTTGATGCAGTGTTGCTTTTTCTCGACAGTGGCCGGATTTCCGCCATGGGGCCCGCTGGTGAACTGCTCTCACCGGCTGGACCGGAAGCACTGCGGCACTATATCGGCGAAAAGCGCAATTCGGGGCTGGGCCTCAAATAGAGTTACGGTTGCGGACATATTTTGTTCGCAATCTGCCGGAAGAACCGGCTACAGATTCTTGTAGGCTTTCAGCTCTGTGGCTAGATTTGTCCCGGATCATACAATCTGATTCAGAAGCGAGGATAAAATACTGTTCCGTCAATCGACCCGTCTCCGGGCCTTCCTGTGTCTGCCGATCTCCCTGCCAGATTGGACGCAGCAAAATTGGCGGAAACCAGCCATCGGTTTTGGCTTGTTCGCGGTTGCCCTGATTTCAGGCTGCCAGTCGATCAATTCCAGCAAGGATCTGGGGTTACAGCCATCCGACAACCCCGTGACGGTCGACAACGTGACGCGTAATGACCGGCTGGCACAGCTTGGCGCCCAGCAACACCCGCGCATCCTCGCCACTTATGGCGGCGAATACAAGGACCAGAAGCTTGAGCGCATGGTGGCGAAGATCGTCGGCAAGCTGACGACTGTCACCGACAAGCCGGACCAGACCTACCGCATTACTATTCTCGACAGTCCGAATATCAATGCCTTCGCATTGCCGGGCGGCTATCTCTATGTGACGCGCGGCCTGCTTGCGCTCGCCAATGACTCCTCCGAAGTCGCAGCCGTGATCGCCCATGAAATGGGTCACGTTATCGCCAATCACGGCATTCTGCGGCAGGAAAAGGAAGCCGAGACCGCGATTGCCGGGCGCGTCGCCAGCGAAGTTCTGCATAACGAATCCGCCAGCCGAGAGGAAGCGCTGCGCGGCAAGCTGCGGCTTGCCCAGTTCTCGCGTAATCAGGAATTGCAGGCGGATGCCATCGGCATCAAGATGATCGGCGAAGCCGGATACGATCCGTTCGCTTCGGCGCGTTTTCTGCAATCGATGGAAGCCTATCAGAGCTTTCGTTCGGTTTCGGGTGCGACCGATGCCAGCCTCGACTTTCTTGCAAGCCACCCGGCAACGCCGCAGCGCATCCAGCTTGCGCTTGGCCATGCGCGCCGCATCGGCGCGCCAGGCGTCGGCACGACCGACCGCGGTTCCTTCCTCGACGGTATAGACGACATCCTTTACGGCGATTCGCCCAGCGAAGGTTATGTCCGCGAGCAGACCTTCATTCATCCGAAGATCGGCGTGACTTTCCGCGCACCAGATGGATTCAGCATCGATAATTCGGCCAATGCGGTGATGGCCAGCGGCCCCGGCGAAGTGGCCATCCGTTTCGATGGCGCGTCTCTTCCGGCAGGGTCGAACCTTGCCGATTATATTCGTTCCGGTTGGGTCACCGGCCTCGATGACAGTTCGATCCAGACCACCACCATCAACGGTCTGCCCGCCGCGACCGCCCGCGCCAGTGCCGACCGGTGGCAGTTCGACATCGTGGTCATCGGCGCCAACAACAAGGTCTATCGCTTCCTAACGGCAGCTCCGAAAGGCAGCAACGCTCTTCTGCCCGCCTCACAAACTGTCACGCAGTCGTTCCGCCTGCTATCCCCGGCCGAGCAAAACGCCATCAAGCCGCTTCGCATCCGCGTTGTAACAGTGAAGCCGGGCGACACGCTGGCCAGCCTGTCGGCACGCATGCAGGGCACGACACGCAAGCTGGAATTGTTCCGCCTTCTCAACGCCATGTCTGCGGGGGCAACAGTTTCGGTTGGCGACCGCGTGAAGCTGATCAGCGAGTAAGACAGAATGACGGAAACGATCATCCACTCGGTCCTGGCCGGAAAAGTCGCACCTCTTGGAGACCGCCGCGTCCCAAGCGGCATCGACAAGCAGCCCGTGTCGGGCAAGGTCCGTGTGACCTTCGAGGGGCTGGATTGCGATGCACAGGGTGACCGAAAGGTGCATGGCGGACCGGAAAAGGCGCTCCATCATTACCCGCATGACCATTACGCGCTCTGGCGCGAAGAAATCGGCGACAACCCGCGTCTGAGCGCGCGTGGTGCGTTCGGCGAAAACATTTCCACCTCTGGTCTCGACGAACGCAATGTCGCCGTGGGTGACCGGTTCCGCCTTGGCAGTGCGCTTGTGGAAGTATCGCAGGGACGCCAGCCCTGCTGGAAACTGAACGAGCGTTTTGCAACAGCCGACATGGCTGTGCGCGTCCAGAAGACAGGACGGACGGGCTGGTACTATCGCGTTCTGGAAGAAGGCCATGTGGAAGCCGGAGATGCGATGACGCTCATCGATCGGCTTTCACCGGAATGGACGCTGCATCGCGTCTGGCATCTGCTTTATGTCGATACGCTGAATTACGACGAACTGGCATCAATGGCCGAGCTTTCGCACCTCGCCGACAGTTGGAGGCGCTATGCCGTGCGCCGTCTAGAAAATCGCAAGGTCGAGGACTGGTCCTCCCGGCTTGAAGGCAAGGCGGTGGAACCACAAAAGTAAGGAGCCACCTGGCCCCTCTACTTGTGTTGCCCTGATTGTTGCGGCTTATGCCTGATAAGCCGCCAGTTCGTGCTGGCTCAACAGGGCTATCTTCAGTTTCTCCATTGCACGGCTTTCGATCTGCCGCACCCGTTCCTTGGAGATGCCGAGCTTTTCACCCAGCGCTTCCAGCGTCACGCCATCATCATCGAGACGGCGCTCGCGGATAATATGCAATTCACGCTCGTTCAGCGTGTCGAGCGCCACGTTGAGCCACTGGTTACGGCGTTCCATATCGATGGAGCTTTCCGCGATTTCATCCTGCAAGGGATGATCGTCGACCAGAAAATCCATGCGGCGCGACGCACCCGACTCCTCGTTGTTTACGGGGGCGGAAAGCGAACTGTCCGGCCCCGACAACCGACTGTCCATGATCTCGACATCGCTCGCTGACACGCCAAGCTGATCGGAAATTTCCCGATAAATCTCCGCCTTGCTCATGGTGTCGTCCGATTGGGCGAGTTTTGAACGAAGACGCCGCAGGTTGAAGAACAGTGCCTTCTGCGCCGAACTTGTGCCGCCCCGCACAATCGACCAGTTGCGCAGGATATAATCCTGCATGGATGCGCGAATCCACCAGGATGCATAGGTGGAGAAACGCACTTCCCGTTCGGGGTCGAAACGCGCTGCAGCCTCCAGAAGGCCGACATAGCCCTCCTGAATGAGATCGCTCATCGGCAGTTTGAACTTGCGGAAGCGTCCCGCCATCGAGATAACCAGCCGCATATGCGCGGAAGTGATGCGATGGAGGGCTTCCTGATCCTTCAGCTCCCTCCAGCGAATGGCGAGATCGCGTTCCTCTTCGCGCTCCAGATAAGGAGCTGACATCGCGCTGCGGATCATGGATTGGGAAGAGGCTGCTGTCGCCGGGAGGCTGCGCGCAACCATAGGCATACGATTGGCTGGAACTGCGGAAGAACTGCTCATGGATGACTGCTTCATCTGGTTCTCCTGTTCTGAACTCACGCCCCGTCGGGCGTTCAGTGGAAGGATATGCCAGTCCCTCAAAGACTCCTTGGACGGCTAGCAAAACCGCCCAAAACTCCCCGCCAGGCCCATTCTTTGGCCAACATGATTACGCCGCAAAACAAACCCGTTTACGAACTGGTGTCTGGGAGAACGCACCAGCTGCGTTCAGGTTCCCTCCCGATCAGGATAAATCTTTGAGAATGCAGGACGATGACTGAAAGGGTTAACGACCGATTGCAAAACTCAATAAAACTTTAACCAAAGAATACCGCCGTTTCCTGCACGAAGGACGGCGCAGATCCGGCCTTTGCCGATGAACGGCAAATAAAAAGCCCGGCTGGAGCCGGGCCTTTTAGAAAGAAAAAGAAAGCGAAGCTTACGCGGCTTCAACTTCATCGTCGTCGAGATCGGCCTCAGCATCGGCCTTGCCGCGCTTCGGACCCTTGGCGAGATTGGCTTCGATCAAACGAACCGCTTCGGTTTCCGAGAGCTTGTTCACGGCTGCGATTTCGCGCGCCATGCGATCAAGCGCGGCTTCGTAAAGCTGGCGTTCCGAATAGGACTGTTCCGGCTGGTTTTCAGCGCGGAAAAGATCGCGAACGACTTCCGAGATCGAGATCAGATCGCCGGAATTGATCTTTGCATCATATTCCTGCGCGCGGCGCGACCACATTGTGCGCTTCACACGTGCGCGGCCCTGAACAACCTTCAATGCACGTTCAACATAATCGGTCTCCGACAGCTTGCGCATACCGATGGAAGCGGCTTTGGCAACCGGCACCTTCAGGCGCATCTTGTCTTTTTCGAAATCGATCACGAAGAGCTCGAGCTTGTGACCTGCCACTTCCTGCTCTTCGATCGTCACGATCTGGCCAACGCCATGAGCCGGATATACGATGGCCTCACCGGCCTTGAAACCGCCACGCGCTACTGGAGACTTTTTCTGCTGGGATGACATACGCTTCATTACTCCCTGTTGTGCCCGGCGCGCCCCGCCGGTTGACACATGATGTTCGACCGCGCTCCGGAGAAATGAAGCACGGACGTTGCTTGTCGGTTTGCAACTGAAAACGTGTCTGACGACAAATCTAACCGACCGGGTGTACGGTGAGGAGGACGACGCCATCGCAATCATCTTCCCCGGTGCCATTCAGCCCGGTACTAAAGATCAGCCCTTTCAGAGATTAACGCATAGCGCCACGACTTGACGTCCAGTCACCGAAATTATCGTGACAAGCTAACACAATTTCGCGCAAGAATCAACAAATTGCCAGATATGCTGTATCCGGCAACGCAACACACCTAAAAGATGGGCGTTTTCCCGTGATTTCATTCGTCTTTTGCCGGTGCGTCACAGAAAATGCAAGTGATAAATCCTGCTTTTCCGTAATGCCGTTCATCCTGTCAGTGTTGACAGGATGAACCGTGGTGTTCCGCAGGTGCGAAACCTTCTAAAACAACGAGATACTTATAAAGTACCATACTGCTCGCAGGAGCCTGAAAGCACGGACCTGCTATACCGTGCCGGTATTAGTCGCCGCTACCCGGCTCGGCAGAGAAATACTTCTCCAGCTTGCCGGCCACGCCATCCATTTCCTTGGCTTCGGGAAGGGCATCCTTCTTCGCGGTAATATTGGGCCATTTTGCCGCATATTCCGTATTCAGTTCCAACCACTTGTCGAGGCCCGGCTCGGTGTCGGGGCTGATCGCCTCGGCAGGGCATTCCGGTTCACATACGCCGCAGTCGATGCACTCGTCGGGATTGATGACGAGCATGTTTTCGCCTTCGTAGAAACAATCGACCGGGCAGACCTCGACGCAGTCCGTATATTTGCAGCGAATGCAATTATCGGTCACGACATACGTCATCGTCGAACTCCTGTTGCCGCCCGAATTTTTGAACAGGCAGCTTATCTATCCTACAGCTTTGCGCCGATATTCCGACAAGCCGACAATCAGCCCGGGGCCCTGGAATATCTCGCCACGAAGTCACCGTGCACGGAAATGGTTGCGGGTATCAGCCCATGCCCTTTTATGACAATGCGTGAGGTAACGATTTTATCCCGCCGTGACAAGGGTACAAACGCCGCAATATCACGAAGTCACCCATGCCTGAAACGGCATTTCGTTTAGCGGCTTCGGCTTGGAAAACGCTTTCGCCGGAACGGCCCGGCGAGCAATTTCCATCACTACCGCAAGGCGCCTGCGGCAACGCGTCCATCTCAGTTTCCGCGCAAACGATCCGTTTCGCGGCGGTCTTTCTTGGTTGGCCTTCCCGCGCCGCTCTCGCGCTGCGGCGTTGCGGACTCGACAGCCGCCGCAGAAACTGGCGGCGGGGAAAGATCTTCATAAAGAAGTTGGGCCTCGGGTGCCGGACCCCGCCGCTCTCCCGGAGCCAGTATCTTGTAGACGAGGATGCGCCGGTCCAGCGTAATGGTCAGTACGTCGCCGACCTTTACCTGATACGCAGCCTGTTCGATCTTGTCGCGATTGACCCGGACCTTGCCGCCGACGGCGAGTTTCGCCGCCAGCGATCTTGATTTGACCACGCGCGCAAAAAACAGCCACTTGTCAATGCGCTGTCTTCCGCCTTGTTCGCCGGTCATCTTACTTCTTCATCTGCTCCTTAAGGGCCAGAAGCTTGGCGAAAGGTGAGTCGGGATCGATGCGTGCAGGACGCTCCTGCTCGACACGCTTGCCGCCCTGATGACTATGATCGCGCTTCTGCTGACGCGGATTGCCGCCGCGGAAGTCGCCTTTGCCACCTTCGCGCTTATCCTCGCCGTCATGCCGCTTTTGCTTGTCAAAGCGCTTGCCGCCGCGATCATTGCGGGCCTGCTGCTCCGCACCGTCGGACTTGCGGGCCTCGCCACCCTGATCGCGGTTCTGATGACCGCGATTCTGGTTTCCGCGATTTTGGCGCTGACGGTTCTGGTCCTGATTGCGGTTGCGGCCCTCGAAGCGGCCCTGACGCCAGAGAAGAACAGGCTTTGGCTCTTCGGCCGCGGCTTCTGCTGTTTCAACGGCCGGTGCCGCTTCCGCTGCCGCTGGAGCCGCTTCGTCCACCTTGGCTTCGGCCTCCGCCTCGGCAACGACCACCGGTGCGGGCACGGGTTCAGCCGCTGGAACGGCGGGCTTTTCGGCTTCTGCAACCGGAGAAACGCCAGCTTCCTTGGCGGCGGCTTCAGCCGCGAAAGCGTCGAGCTCGGCGAGCTTCGCCGTCACCGCAGCAGCTTCCATCGCCTCGTGGCGATAACCGAGGCTGCGCAGGATTTCCTCCATGTCCTCGGTCGTCGCACCGAGAATGGACATCATGGCAGGCGTAACGATAAAGCGTCCACCGTCATAAGCGCCATCCGGGCGCGCACCGGAACCCGGACGCCAGGCGAGCGCCGGGCGAATGAGATCGGCAAGACGTTCCAGAATGTCGATGCGCACGGCGCGGCGGCCCAGCACGCGATAGCCTGCCAGACGATAGAACATCGGATCGAAAGCCGGATCGACCACGACCGAAGTGCGGCCAGCGGCCAGCACATTCACGACATCGCCGTAGCCGGCGCGTTCGCGGCCATCGTTCTTGAGCGCCCACAGCAGCGTAATGAGGCCAGCCGGAGCGGGCTTCAGCAGCATGGGCATGAAGACATGATAGGCACCGAAACGCACACCCAGACGGCGAAGCGCCGCGCGCGAATCCTGATCGAGGCCGCGCACTTCCTCCGCCACGTCGCGACGCGGAAGAATGCCCAGATTCTCGACGATCTGGAATGCGAGACCGCGCGTCATGCCGGTCAGGGCATCGGCAGCAGCCAGATCGGTCAGCGGCTTCAAAACGGTTTCGATATGATGCGCGACAAAACGGTCGATGCGTGCGGCAACCTTGTCGCGCGCGGCTCCCGTAAGCTGTTCGTCGGCCAGGATCACCGCGCGCGGCTTCAGCAGGTCATCGCCCGCAACCAGCGTTGCGACCGTTGCACCAACCCAGCGCATGACGCCATCCGAGCCCAGCGCGAAATCGCCGTTCGGCGCAGCAGCAAAGCGCTCCGCGCGGCGTTCGAACTCGGCGGCCAGCGCCTTTTGTGCAGCCGACTTCACCGCCTTGGCGTCCGGCCCTTCGGCCTGAACGTCAGCGGTAAAACGGAATCCTTCCAGTTGCCCGACATTGTGGCCTTCGACAATCACGTCTCCGGCCGGGCTGATTTCTGCTTCAAGCATGGCATTCTCTCTCAGGCGCCTCATAAGCACGCTTGTCCTGCGGTCTACAAAGCGTTTCGTCAACCTTTCATGCAGCGCGTCGGACAATCTGTCCTCAATTTCGCGCGTCTTTTCCTGCCAGTGTGTCGGATCGGCAAGCCATCCCGGCCTGTGCGACACGAAAGTCCAGGTGCGGATTTGCGCCACGCGATGCGACAGGGTGTCGATTTCCCCCTCTGTGCTGTCGGCGCGGCGCACCTGTTCGCTCATATAATCTTCATCGACGCTCCCTCGGCGGACAAGATCCTGATAGATGGTTGCAATGATATCGGCATGCTGCGCCGGCGCGATCTTGCGATAATCGGGCAGCGCGCAGGCGTCCCACAAAAGCTCGATCCGCGCCGGCGTCGTCGCAAGCCGCACAATCTCTTCGTCTTTCGACAAATTTTCAAGCGCTTGTTGATCGACAGCCGGCAAAGCCTTGGCCAGCCCCTCGACCGGCGCAGGTGTTTCCAGAGAATACCGCAGGGAATCGAGCGACGAAAAGTCGAAACGCGCCGTGCGCCATTGCAAAACTTTCACCGGATCGAAATTATGCGCTTCTACCCGTTCGACCAGTTCTTCATCGAATGGATGCACCTGCCCGGTTACGCCGAATGTGCCATCGCGCAGATGCCGGCCTGCGCGTCCGGCAATCTGCCCCACTTCGGCTGGCGTCAGATCGCGGAACTGATAGCCATCGAACTTGCGGTTCTGCGCAAAAGCGACATGGTCGACATCAAGATTGAGCCCCATCCCAACAGCATCGGTCGCCACCAGAAAATCGACATCGCCCGACTGGTAAAGCTCGACCTGCGCATTACGCGTGCGCGGGCTGAGCGCGCCCATGACTACTGCCGCCCCACCGCGCTGACGGCGGATCAGTTCGGCAATCGCATAAACCTCATCGGCGGAAAAGGCGACGATGGCGGAACGGTTCGGTAGCCGGGTGATCTTCTTGGAGCCGGCATAGGCCAGATGCGACAGGCGCGGCCGCGTCACCACATTGATGCCGCGCAGCAGCTTCTCCAGAATGCCGCGCATGGTTGCGGCACCGAGCAGCAGCGTCTCCTGCCGCCCGCGCAGGTGCAGGATGCGGTCGGTGAAAATATGGCCGCGCTCAAGATCGCCAGCCAGTTGCACTTCATCGATGGCCACGAAAGCTACGTCCGTGCGGCGCGGCATGGCCTCGACCGTGCAGACGGAATAGCGCGCGCCTGGCGGCACGATCTTTTCCTCGCCCGTCACCAGCGCAACATTGGCCGCGCCGACCCGTTCCACGACGCGGTTATAGACCTCGCGCGCCAAAAGGCGCAGCGGCAGGCCGATCATGCCGCTTCCATGAGACAGCATGCGTTCGATGGCCAGATGCGTTTTGCCGGTATTGGTCGGTCCAAGCACGGCAGTCACATCGCGGCCACTCAGGGTCAGCGGCAAATCATGGGCAGGGAGTTGGTTCATGCCAATAATCGGATTCCCGGTACAAGCGCCCTTTACGGGCTGGATGCTGGTTCTGCGATAGCACTATACGACCTGCACCGAAAGCGCTCCTGTTAAGTTTAAGTATGGGCCAATTGCCGATATGTCGACGACCGATGTGAAGCCGATCAATAACTTGTCGATTAACAATTGGAACGACTCTGGAACGAATCGGCGACGAATCGCTGACTCCGCGAGCTTCGCCATTTGTTCACGGCAACATATAGTAAGCCTAACACAAACGCCCACAACATGATGAATCAAATGTTCCGCTTGTCCGTGTTCTCCTGACGCGAAACACCATGGTTGTTAACCTTTGGCAAAACCTGTCAACAGACGTTGCGAAAGGCTAAGCGATGTTTCAGAAAATCTTAATGATTACTGATACTTCCTTAATGCCAAAAGGGGCGGAAACAGGATTTCCGTTAACCTTCAGGCCAAAGCCGGAACGAATCGGCGACGAATCGCTGATCCGAAAAGTTTCTCCATTTGTTCTCACCACATCTTGTGGGCAGCAATCAAGGCACACCATAGAAAATCGATGTTGAATGGACTTCGACGCCTGTTTCAACGGTTTTGCGTTAACTTTTCCGGCAACGCCACCCCATCCAGCGCATCCGATTTCAATCCCCTCATTGCGGAAACAAAAAGGCGGACGGAGCTATTTCTCCGCCCGCCCCCTTTCAATGAAGAAAAAGTCAGTCGCGTTCGACGCACAGGGCAACGCCCATACCGCCGCCGATGCAAAGTGTTGCCAAACCGCGCTTCGCATCACGGCGCTGCATTTCGTAAAGCAGCGTCGTCAGCACGCGCGCTCCAGAGGCGCCGATCGGATGCCCGATGGCGATTGCTCCGCCATTGACGTTGACGATCTCCGGATTGAGCCCGAGATCGCGCACGACGGCGCATGACTGCGCCGCAAAGGCCTCGTTGGCTTCGACCAGGTCGAGATCGCCAACGCTCCAGCCTGCCTTTTCGAGCGCCTTTTTGGTAGCCGGGATGGGACCTGTTCCCATGATCGCCGGATCGACACCGGCTGTAGCCCAGGAAACAATGCGGCCGAGCGGCTTCACGCCGCGTTTTGCGGCTTCATCCGCATCCATTAGCACAACCGCGGCCGCGCCGTCATTGATGCCGGATGCATTGCCGGCAGTAACGGTTCCTTCCTTGTCGAAGGCCGGTTTCAGCTTGGCCAGAGCCTCCATCGTAGTGCCCGGACGAATATATTCATCCGCCGAGACAATCACGTCGCCCTTGCGGCCTTTCACGGTCACCGGAACGATTTCATCCTCGAACCTTCCGGCGCTCTGTGCGGCTTCCGCCTTCTGCTGCGAGGCCAGCGCGAATTCATCCTGATCGGCGCGGGTCAATTGCCACTGACGGGCGATATTCTCGGCGGTGATCCCCATGTGATAGCCATTAAAGGCGTCTGTCAGGCCGTCTTTCAGCATGGTGTCGATCATCTTGAAGTCGCCCATCTTCACGCCCGAGCGCAAATGCGCGCAATGTGGGGCCATGGACATGGATTCCTGACCGCCAGCCACCACGATTTTTGCATCGCCGGAAAGGATTTGCTGCATGCCGAGCGCAACCGCGCGCAAGCCGGAGCCGCACAGCTGGTTGATGGAAAACGCCGTCGTCTCCTTCGGGCAACCGGCATCCATCGCCGCCTGCCGCGCAGGATTCTGTCCTTCTCCTGCCGTCAGCACCTGTCCAAGAATAACCTCGTCCACATCCGTCGCGTTCACACCGGCGCGTTCCAGCGCGCCCTTGATGGCCGTGGCGCCCAACTCATGCGCCGGGACATTCGCGAACGCACCGTTGAAAGCGCCCACCGCGGTGCGGGCTGCGCTGGCGATGACGATGGCTTTCGGTTCGGACATTCTTTCCTCCTTAAAATGTTCCGCACCACAAAGACCAAATTTCGGGCCTTGGCAAGCTTTGCCGTGCGGCGACAGCCGTCTTCATGAAATTTGATAAAGTGTTTTTCCTGTGACGAGAGTCATTGGAGTGTGCATCGCGGGTCGCGACAGCCTAAATTACGTTGAGCCACATATAGGAGATATCCATGCCTTCGCTGACCCTCGAACGAGCCAATACGATCATCGCCGGTGCCTTTGCCAAGGCAGACGAACTGAAACTGAAGCCGCTTGCTGTTTGCGTTCTCGATGCCGGCGGCCACGTGAAGGCCTTCCAGCGTCAGGACGGAGCGTCCATGCTCCGCTTTGAAATCGGCTCGGGCAAGGCCTATGGCGCGCTCGCCGTCGGCACCGGCTCGCGCTGGCTGAACAATCAGGCGAAGGAACGTCCCCATTTTCTGGAAGGTCTTTCCGGCGTCTCGGGCGGCAAGATCGTGCCGGTGCCAGGCGGCGTTCTGATCAAGGACGCAGGCGGCGAAATCCTCGGTGCGGTGGGTATTTCGGGCGACACATCGGACAATGACGAAATCGCAGCCATCGCCGGTATTGAAGGCGCTGGCTTCAATACCGACGCGGGCTGAACATTCCAGAGAAATGTGAAACGGTTTTGCGTTTGGAAATGCCGAAAAAGCAAATAGTTAGAGCGGTTCCGTTAAAATCGTAGCCGCTCTAACGTAGATTTTTTCTGGCAAAATACGCCACAGCCCCGGGAAGGGCACGTTCCGTGCTGCCCACCTGGTATGGCGTGTCGGACATTTTCCCAAATTGATCTTCGTTATAGGTTGTATTGCCAGCCACGTTGACGAACGTAATTCCAGATCTTACAGACAAGCCGCCATTCGAGATAATAATCTTGATAATATCGTTCATAACAAAATCCATTTCTAAAATTAATTAAGGAACATTTTCGCACTTTGTGTCGATAGTATGCCTTTCAAATTTTTTTGAATTTTAGGAAATCTACTTGATTATTTTGAAGTAAGCTAAATTAGAAAGATATTTAAAACGCAAATATACTTTCGAGCGGATTGAAACCGCTTTTTTGCTTGTTCTTTCGCGCATCTTGAGGCCGAAAACCGATGCTCACTTTACGGGATGCACTCCAAATAAAAACGCCGCTCCCGAACAAACGGGAACGGCGTTTTGAAAACCATCTTTCGGCTGCTATGCAGCGTCAGACTTATTCCTTGGCTTCGAGGACCTGACGGCCGCGATACATACCGCTCTTCAGATCGATATGATGCGGACGACGAAGTTCGCCCGAGTTCTTGTCCTCGACATAGGTCGGGGCCTTGAGAGCGTCAGCCGAACGGCGCATGCCGCGCTTCGACGGAGACGTTTTTCGTTTTGGTACTGCCATGGATTCAGCTCCACTGATCGGTCAATAAACGTCCGGCACGGCCCCGAAGAGCCTGTCACATCGGACAAAATTCCGGAAAGTCACGTGCCTATACACGCTCTCACCGCGTTTGACCAGCGGGAGTCTTATCTTTTTTTCGTATCATCGATTTATTGTACGCAAATCACATAGGGCCCCGACCGCGCCGCGCGTCCGGCCACGATCCGGGCAATGCGCTGCATGTTGCGTGTCGGCTTGGCGGGATTGCGCAATGCCGGGTTCGGCAGGGTAACAGCGAGCAATGCCGATTGCTGGGCGTTGAGTTTTGCCGCCGGGCGCTTGAAATAATGCTGGGCAGCGGCCTCGATCCCGTAAATGCCCGGCCCCCACTCGGCAATATTGAGATAAATCTCCATTATGCGCTTTTTGGACAGAAGCCCGTCGGCGGCCAGCGCCAGCGGAAATTCAAGCCCCTTGCGGACATAGGAGCGTCCGTTCCAGAGGAAGAGGTTCTTCATCGTCTGCATGGTTATGGTGGAGGCCCCGCGGCTCGGGCCGCCGTCGCCCGCATCGTCCAGAACCAGCCCAAGCTGATGCCAGTCTACCCCGCCATGGCTGCAGAACTGGCCGTCCTCGGCCATCATCACCGAATTGACCAGAACCGGCGCGACATCATCGATACTGACCCATTGGCGATCGACATCCTGCAGCAGAACATAATCCTTCACCATCAGGGTCGAGATCGGGCGGACGAAAGGCAAGGAATAGACCAGAAGCAGAAAAATCGGCAGCACGGCCAGAACCACCAGAATCTTGAGCGCAAGAGCAATCCGGGCACCCCAAACAGGATCTGCCAGATAATTGCGACCATCTTTGCTCTTGATGATGATTTTTGCCACTGTCACTGCCTGCTGCCTTCCCCCAAGCGACATAAACCATTCCTTAATAAGTTTGAACCGGATTCCATAATCCGGGCAGGGAAACAAGTCGGAACGCGCCGTTTCGTGACGTTCAAATGAAAAAGCCTGTGCTGATCGCTGTGGCCGGTTGACCAAACCGGCGCTTTCGTCCATCCCCTTTGCCATGGAAAAGCTGCCGACCGATTTCACCGCCGTTCTCAACCTTCGCGCCATGGAAGTGGAAATGGCACTGACGGGCCTTCTGGACCAGCGCCTCAGGACGGGAGAAATTGCCCGCCCGGAAAGGCTGCTCGCCGCCATGCGCCACGGTGTCCTGAACGGCGGCAAGCGTCTCCGGCCTTTTCTGGTTGTCGAAAGTGCCGCCCTCTTTGGCAAGGCTGGCGATGCCGTTCTGCGGGTTGCCGCTGCACTTGAATGCATTCACTGCTATTCGCTTGTCCATGACGACCTGCCCGCGATGGACGACGACGATTTGCGGCGCGGCCAGCCGACCGTACACAAGGCATTCGACGAAGCAGCCGCCATCCTGGCTGGCGACAGCCTGCTGACCTACGCTTTCGACATAATCTCGTCGGATGAAACCGACCTCGATGCAACAACCCGCGTGCAGCTTGTATCCGCGCTGGCGCGCGCCTCTGGTCTCGGCGGCATGGCAGGCGGACAGGCTCTCGATCTGATGGCCGAAACCAGCAAGCCCGACGAGGCCGGTATTATCACGCTTCAGGCCATGAAGACCGGCGCGCTGATCCGTTTTGCCTGCGAGGCGGGAGCCATCATCGCCAGCGCATCCACCGAAGATCGCGAGCGCATGGCCGAATTCGGTTCGGCCATCGGCCTTGCCTTCCAGCTGGCGGATGATCTTCTGGACGTGACCGCCGACACTGAGGCGATGGGCAAGGCCACCGGCAAGGATGCCGCCGCCGGAAAAGCCACGCTGGTTTCACTTCACGGCATCGACTGGACCCGCAAGCAGCTTTCGGGACTGGTTGCCCAGGCGGAAAGCCTGCTGGCGCCATTCGGCAAGGACGCCGATATTCTCAAGCAGGCCGCCCGCTTTATCGCCGAACGGCAGAACTGAAATTCACAGATCGTCCTCACGCACCTTAATGAGGACCACATCATCCGCAGAAAGCACGCGCCCGTCTTGAGCGCGGACATCAAGCGCGGCCACATCCTCGCCTGAAACGCTGTCGACGAGGCGTGAATGCGTTTCGCCGGGCGCAAAGAGATGCTTTTCACCCCATTGGCGAAGTGACACGATGACAGGCAGGAGATCGCGCCCTTTTGCCGTCAACCGATATTCCTGATGCGCGCCGCCCTTGGGATCCGGTACAGCTTCCATGATGCCCTCCCCCGTCAGCTTGCGCAGGCGGTCGGAAAGAATATTGCGAGCGATTCCCAGATTTTTCTGAAAGGCGCTGAAACGCGTCACACCGTCAAAGGCTTCACGGACAATCAGCAGCGACCACCAGTCGCCGATCACGTCAAGCGCGCGCGCACTGGGGCAATAATCGCCTTTCATGCTTTTTTTCCGAACCATATTCGCTCCATCGATTGCAACATGGTTGCAATATAAAACCTTTTCCACTACAAACAAAATGGTTTCATTTTGAAACCATTTTAGGAGCTCATCATGCAAACCTCAACCGACGCGGCAGCAAGGCTGTCCGCGAACCCTGATGCACGCCCTGCGCTTTCTTCAGCTACTCTTCTTTTGTTTGCAGCGGCAAGCGGGCTGGCGGTAGCCAATGTCTATTTCGCTCACCCGCTTCTCGATGTGATGGCCGACGACCTCGGCCTCAAGCGATCAACCGCGGGCCTTATCGTCGCCGCCAGCCAGATCGGTTATGCACTCGGCCTGATTTTCCTCGTTCCGCTCGGCGACCTGTTCAATCGGCGCAAGCTCATGATCACGCATTTCCTTCTGTCGGTCCTGTCACTGATCGCAATCGGCCTTGCGGCCAATGCCACCGTACTTCTGGTCGCCATGGCTTTCATGGGGCTGCTCGCCGTCGTCACGCAGGCGCTCGTCGCCTATGCGGCCAGCCTTGCCGAACCTGGGCGGCGCGGCCATGTGGTCGGCATCGTCACCAGCGGCATCGTGCTCGGCATATTGCTGGCGCGCGCCATAGCTGGCGCCCTCACCGACATTGGCGGCTGGCGTATCGTCTATTTCGTTTCCGCCATTCTAACGCTTTCAATCGCGCTGCTGCTCTGGCGCTCCCTCCCCGACCAGAAGCGCCAACCCGCCAGCGTCCGCTATCCGGCACTTATTCTGTCGCTCGTGTCATTGTTTCGTTCCGAGCCGGTGCTGCGCATTCGCGCCATCATCGCCATGCTGATCTTTGCCAATATAACCACCTTGCTCGCACCACTGGTCATGCCGCTCAGCGCACCGCCTTTTGAGCTGAGCCACGCCCAGATCGGCCTTTTCGGGCTGGCAGGTGCAGCAGGAGCACTGGCCGCATCGCGGGCAGGCAGCGTTGCCGACCGTGGCCATGCGCAGCGCATGACAGGCTTTGCCCTGCTCCTGATGTTTATCTCGTGGGGATTGATAGCCCTGCTTGGGCACTCGCTGCTCTGGTTAATCGCAGGTGTGCTGGTAATCGACTTCGGCCTTCAGGCCGTCCACGTCACCAACCAGGCGATGATCTACCGCGTCCGACCAGACGCGCAGAACAGGCTTACCGCCGCCTATATGGTTTTCTATTCCATCGGCAGCGCAAGCGGTTCAGCAGTTTCAACATGGGTCTACGCTCATGCAGGCTGGAACGGCGTCTGCCTGCTCGGCGCAGGCATCAGCCTTGTCACGCTCGTCTTCTGGGCAGCGACACTGAAAGCAACGCCAGAAGCTGCCACGCGTGCAGTAAGCTGCTCGGCTTGGAGCATTCCGGTTAAAACGGAGTCGCCGGAACCGGTCTAACATTTTGTTTTTATCGTATTATCCAACGCAGCGAAGCGGGATCAGAAATCAGTCCAGTAGACTGATTTCCCCGCGTAGGCGCTTCGCACTTTTGCTGGAAATGCTCTAGTTCTGACCGGAGGCAACCTTCTGCTCAAGCCCGAAGCGGTTCTCGATGTAATCGGCAACCATTTTCTGGAATTCTTCGGCAATGGCGGGACCACGCAACGTCGTGACCTTCTTGCCATCGACAAAGACCGGCGCGGACGGGGTTTCGCCCGTGCCGGGAAGCGAAATGCCGATATCGGCATGTTTCGATTCGCCCGGTCCGTTGACGATGCAGCCCATGACCGCAACCGACAGCGCTTCTACGCCCGGATATTTCTCACGCCAGACAGGCATGTTGCGGCGGATATCGTCCTGAATGGTCTGCGCCAGTTCCTGAAACACCGTCGAGGTCGTTCGTCCGCAGCCGGGGCAGGCCGCAACGATCGGAATGAACTGGCGGAAGCCCATGGTTTGCAGCAATTCCTGCGCCACCTGCACTTCGCGGGTGCGGTCGCCGCTCGGCTCCGGCGTTAGCGAAATGCGGATCGTGTCGCCAATGCCCTGCTGCAGCAGAATGCCCATCGCCGCCGACGAGGCAACAATGCCCTTGGTGCCCATGCCGGCTTCGGTAAGGCCCAGATGCAGGGCATGGTCGGAACGCTGCGCCAGCATCGTATAGACGGCAATCAGGTCCTGCACCTGACTGACCTTGGCCGACAGGATGATCTTGTCGCGCCCAAGCCCGATCTCTTCAGCAAGATTGGCTGAGATCAGCGCTGACTGCACAATGGCTTCGCGCATGACTTCCTGCGCGGAAAGCGGTGCGCCCTCAGCCTGATTGCGATCCATCAGCGTGGTCAGGAGTTCCTGATCGAGCGAACCCCAGTTCACCCCGATACGTACCGGCTTGTCATAGCGGATCGCCATCTCGACAATATCGGCGAACTGCTTGTCCTTCTTGTCCTTGAAGCCGACATTGCCCGGATTGATGCGATATTTCGCAAGCGCTTCCGCACAGGCCGGATGATCGGCCAGCAGCTTGTGGCCGATATAATGGAAATCGCCCACCAGCGGCACATTATGTCCGAGACGTTCCAGACGCTCGCGGATTTTCGGCACGGCAGCAGCCGATTCATCGCGATCCACCGTGATGCGCACAATCTCCGACCCGGCCCGATGCAAGGCCGCCACCTGCGCCACCGTGGAATCCACATCTGCCGTGTCCGTATTGGTCATCGACTGCACGACAACCGGCGCGCTGCCGCCGACCGTGACGCCACCGACATTGACGCCAACCGACTGGCGGCGAGGAAATGGATGCGAAAAATAGCTGACGGTCTCGGAAGACATTTTGCTCTGTTCTTAACTGTACCTGTTTTCAGGTGGCGCAGCGCGACGCGAATGTCAACGCCTGCAATTCTGCGGGCCTGCATTTCTCCGGGCCTGCGTATATCCGGCTTTCGCTTTATATAATCGCTTGCCGAGGCAATGTCGCCCTCTCATTATGTCGTGACCATAAGGAGGAGCTCGCCAATGAACGACACATCTGCCGGCAAGACCGCAATCATCACCGGATCGAATTCCGGGATCGGCCTCGGTATAGCCCATGCACTGGCGGCGGCGGGACACAACGTCGTGATAAACTCCTTCACCGACCGCAACGAGGACCATGCGCTTGCCGCCAGGCTGGGTGAAGAACATGGCGCGAGCGTGGCCTATATCGCCGCCGACATGTCAAAGGCGGATCAATGCCGGGAGCTGATCACAGAAACTGCAAAGCGGTTCGGCAGCGTGGACATTCTCGTCAACAATGCCGGCATCCAGCATGTATCGCCCGTGGACGAGTTTCCGCCTGAGCAATGGGACCGCATCATCGCGATCAACCTGACATCGGCCTTCCACACCTCCGCCGCCGCCATCCCGCATATGCGCAAGGCGGGCTGGGGCCGCATCATCAACATCGCTTCTGCGCATGGCCTCGTGGCCTCGCCGTTCAAATCGGCTTATGTCGCTGCCAAGCACGGCATTGTCGGCTTTACCAAGACACTGGCGCTGGAGCTCGCCACCGCGAAAATCACCGCCAATTCCATCTGCCCCGGCTATGTTCTGACCCCGCTTGTCGAGGCGCAGATACCCGACCAGATGAAAGCCTATCATATGGACCGCGAAACCGTGGTTCGCGAGGTCATGCTCGACAAACAACCGACGAAGGAATTCGTCACCACCGCCCAGATCGGGGCAGTTGCCGCCTTCCTCGCAAGTGACGCGGCAGCGCAGATCAACGGCGCCGCTATCCCTGTCGACGGCGGCTGGACGGCCGAATAGCGCATCCCGAAAAGTGGGAACCGGTTTTCGGATAAGATGCGCGGCATAAGAAAGCTTAATGCTTTTGGTCGGCGTATCGGGCCAGACTTGAGAAGGCCAGCACCACCAGCAGCAATACCGGAAGCGCCAGAAACACCACGCCGAAGCCGCTGTGCTTGGCAACAAAGCCGATCAGCGACGGCGCCACCAACATGCCGGAATAGCCAAGCGTCGTCGCGATGGACAGGCCGACGCTCGGATTGACGCCCGGCATGTTGCCGGCCATCGAGAAGGCTATCGGCACCATGTTGGAAATGCCGATCCCGCAGATCGCGAAACCGATAATCGCCATTGTGGAGCTGTTTCCAAAACCGACGATCAACATGCCGATAATGGCGATGGTCGTGCAGGCGCGCAGGGTTTTAACCGCGCCGAACCGGTCGCGAACCAGATCGCCCGCAAAACGCATGATGGCCATCGCGCCTGAAAACGCCGCGAAACCAAAGCCCGCCACTGTGACCGAAGCGCCCAGATCCTGGCGCATATGGTATGCGCCCCAGTCGAGAATTGCGCCTTCCGGCACCATGGAAAACAGCGCCATGACGCCGACAAGCCATGGCAGGGGATTGCGCGGCAGGGTCAGCTTTTGCTTTTCGCCGCCGGGATGATGGTGCTCCGTGTCCGGGATGATCGAAGGCCACGCAATGGCAATCAGGATGGCGGCGATGATGGTCGTCACCAGCGCATGAACGGTCGACCCGAATTGCGCGATGAGGAAGCCGCCGCTTGCAGCACCGATCAAGCCGCCAAGGCTCCAGAAAGCGTGGCAGGACGACATGATCGCCCGGCGCATCTTTTTCTCTACCGCCACCGCATTGGCGTTCATCGACACATCCATCGCGGCCATGGTCCCGCCGAAATAGAACATCACGATCACAGCCGTGACCACATTCGGAACCAATGCAATAACCAGCAGCGCCGGAATGAAGGCAAGCGCGAAGGCGCGTACCACAATGCCCGAACCGCGATGTGCGGATAGTGCGCCCGCGACAGGCATCATGGCCAGTGAGCCAAGGCCAAAGACAAGGATCATCAGGCCCATACCGGCGCTGTCGAGACCCAGACGGGCGGCGAATTCCGGGATTTTCGGGGCCCAGCCGCCAAAAATATAACCGTTCATCAGGAAGAGGAGCGCGACGGCGATCCGCTCTCTGGTTATGATCGGCGCACGCGTTGGCGCCGCATCTTCGCGTCCGGAAACCTGTTCCATCTATCCCTCAGTCGCGGTCTGCTGCCGCACGTAAAATCTTCATCCCCGATGCCGCATAGGGCACAAGCGCGGCTTCGTCCACATCGTATTCGACAGCCATGACGCCCACATCATTCAAGGGCACAACATCGTGAGCGGCTACCGTACCGAGCTTTTCGCTCGTAATGGCAAGCGCCACCGTCCGGCTGCGCCCGGCAACCACCCGTTTGAATTCCGCATCGTCCAGATGGAGCGCTGTCACGCCGATTTCCGCAGCAATCCCGCACGCGCCCAGAACACAAAGATCGGGCCGCAGCAATTCGGCATCGCGCAAGGCGCGCGCGCCGACGGCGGCGCTCACACGCCGGTCGATGGGCCCGCCGATCATGATCAGCTCGATCGCGGGCGAGCCCATGAGAATCACGGCGATGGACGGCGTATTGGTGACGACTGTAATGGCTTCGCCACGCTCGACCATAAGCCGCGCCAGCGCCGTATTGACCGAAGACGCATCGAGAAACACCGTCATGCCGGGTTCCACCAGCCGCGCCAATGCTGCAGCGAGCGCGGCCTTCGCCTGTGGCCGTTCGCAATCGCATTCGGCGAGCGGCGCAGGCTCCGGCACGGCCCGCAGGGCACCGCCATAGACGCGCCTGCAAAGCCCGGCCGCCGCCATCTCGCGCAGATCGCGCCGGATGGTATCCTCCGACACGCCGAAACTCTCCGCAAGTTCAGCCGCCAGCACGCGCCCCGACTGCTGCAGCAGTTCCTGAATGCGCGCCTGTCTTTCGTGAAGCAGAAGCTCTGTCGCCATCATTCCTCAACATGCATAATCATGCACAAATCGGCATAAACATGCATATCAGATTTTGCTTCCTTCGCAAGCGCAAAGAAATGCCGCGACGTATGACAGCTGCGGCATTTGCGTTTCTAAACGCTTTTAAAGCGACAGTTACGGTCTGATGGGCCGCTACGCCTCTCCCTCATCCTGAGCCTGTCGAAGGACGAGGGCAGGCGCTGTGCATTTCCCTCGCCCTTCGAGACGCTGTTCAACGGCTCCTCAGGATGAGGGAAAGGGAGACCTGTAGCGCGATCCGAAGATCGATCAGCTTCGGCTGAAGCCCATAACTATTCTGAATAAACGATCAGCAAATCCTTGGCGTCGATCTGCTCGCCCGGGCGCACCAGCACTTCCGCGATAGTGCCATCGCGTTCGGCATGAATGGCCGTTTCCATCTTCATCGCCTCGATGGAGAGCAGCACATCGCCTTGCGAAACCTTCTGGCCGCTGGCCACGGCAACCGTGGAGACGACGCCTGGCATCGGCGCACCGACCTGTTTGTCATTCCCCGTTTCCATCTTGCGGCGGACGCCGCCGGAAGCGCCCTTGGCGCGGTTCGGCACCTTGATGCGGCGCGGCTGGCCGTTCAACTCGAAGAACACCGTCACCATGCCCTTCTCGTCCGTCTCGCTCATCGCCTGATTGACGATCACCAGCGTCTTGCCGCGCTCAAGATCGACAAAGACTTCTTCTTCGGGCTTGAGACCGTAGAAATAAACTGGCGTCGGCAGCACACTTGTCGGGCCATAGGTTTCCTGCGCGGCTGCATAATCGGTGAAAACCTTCGGATACATCAGCGCCGAGGCAAATTCTTGATCGGAAATCTTGCGACCGACAGCCTGCTCGAACCCTTCACGTTCGGCATTCAGGTCGGCAGGCTCGAGAAGCGCGCCGGGGCGAACGGTAAACGGTTCTTCACCTTTCAGGATTTTCTTCTGGAGCGCCTTTGGCCAGCCTGATGGCGGCTGGCCAAGATCGCCGCGCATCATCGACACAACCGAATCCGGGAAAGCAATGTCCTTGGCCGGGTTCTCCACATCGGCAACAGTCAGATCCTGGCTGACCATCATCAGCGCCATGTCGCCGACCACCTTCGAGGACGGCGTAACCTTGACGATATCGCCGAACATGCGGTTCACATCGGCATAGGCCTGCGCCACTTCGTGCCAGCGGGTTTCAAGCCCGAGCGAACGCGCCTGTTCCTTCAGGTTTGTGAACTGGCCGCCCGGCATTTCATGCAGGTAGACTTCCGAAGCCGGTCCCTTGAGATCGCTTTCAAAGGCCGCATATTGGTTACGCACCGCCTCCCAATAAAAGGAAATGCGGCGGATGGAATCCGGGTCGAGCCCCGGATCGCGTTCGGATCCATGCAAGGCTTCCACAATGGAACCGAGGCAAGGCTGCGACGTGTTGCCAGACAGCGCATCCATAGCCGCGTCAACCACATCGACGCCCGCATCGATTGCGGCAAGCACGGTTGCCGCCGAAATGCCAGACGTGTCATGCGTGTGGAAATGGATCGGCAGGTCAGTTTCCTCGCGCAGCGCCTTGAACAGAACGCGGGCGGCGGCAGGCTTCAAAAGCCCCGCCATATCCTTCACCGCAATGATATGCGCGCCGGCCTTCTCCACCTCCTTCGCCAGATCGACATAATATTTCAGATCGTATTTTGCACGTTCCGGATTGAGGATATCGCCGGTGTAGCAGATCGCCGCTTCACAGAGCTTGTTTTCCTCCAGCACCGCATCCATCGACACGCGCATGTTTTCGACCCAGTTGAGACTGTCGAAAACGCGGAACAGATCGATGCCGCCGCGCGCGGCCTCGCGCACGAAATATTTCACGACATTGTCGGGATAGGATTTGTAACCCACCCCGTTCGCACCGCGCAGAAGCATCTGCAGAAGAAGGTTCGGCGCGCCTTCACGCACCAGCGCCAGACGCTCCCAAGGGTCTTCTGTGAGGAAGCGCATCGAGACATCGAAGGTCGCGCCACCCCAGCACTCAAGCGAGAACAGGTTCGGCAGCGCCTGTGCGTAGGAATTGGCGATGCGGGCAATATCATAGGTGCGCACGCGGGTGGCAAGCAGTGACTGATGCCCATCGCGCATGGTCGTGTCGGTAATCAGCGCACGCTTTTCATTGCGCACCCATTCAGCGAATTTCTTCGGCCCAAGCTGATCCAGACGCTGCTTGGTGCCATCGACCACCGGCTTGTCGCCGAACCACGGCACGCGCGGCTTGGCGGCATCCTTGGCGGGTTTCGCCCGACCCTTGGTCTCGGGATGGCCATTGACCGTCACGTCGGCGATATAGGTCAAAAGCTTGGTCGCGCGATCCTGCCGCTTCACCTGCTCGAACAATTCCGGCGTCGTGTCAATGAAGCGGGTCGTGTAATCATTCGACTGGAATTTCGGATGATTGATGATCGCTTCGAGGAAGGTGAGGTTCGTCGCCACGCCGCGAATGCGGAACTCGCGCAAGGCACGGTCCATGCGGCGAATGGCTTCAAGAGGCGTAGAGCCCGAAGCCGTCACCTTGACCAGCAGCGGATCGTAATAGCGGGTGATGAACGCGCCCGAATAGGCCGTCCCGCCATCGAGGCGAATGCCGAAGCCAGATGCCGAGCGATAGGCCTGAATGCGCCCGTAATCTGGAATGAAATTCTGCTCCGGGTCTTCCGTGGTGATCCGGCACTGAAGCGCATGGCCGTTAAGACGAATGTCCTCCTGGCGCGGCACGCCCGATTCCGGCGTCCCTATGGCAAAGCCTTCGAGAATATGAATCTGCGCCTTGACGATATCGATGCCTGTCACTTCTTCCGTGACGGTATGCTCCACCTGGATGCGCGGATTGACCTCGATGAAATAGAACTTGCCGGTGTCGGCATCCATCAGGAACTCGACGGTGCCTGCGCCGATATAGTCGGTGGCATGGGCGATCTTCAGGCCATAGTCTGCCAGTTCCTGCCGCTGCGCATCGCTGAGATAGGGCGCAGGCGCGCGCTCCACGACCTTCTGGTTGCGGCGCTGGATCGAGCAGTCACGCTCGAAAAGATGAACCGCATTGCCATGCCTATCGCCGAGAATCTGCACCTCAACGTGACGGGCGCGCTCGACCAGCTTTTCGAGATAGACCTCATCCTTGCCGAAAGCCGCCTTGGCCTCGCGCTTGGCTTCCGTCACCTCGCGGGCGAGATCGGCCTCGGCGCGGATCGCGCGCATACCGCGACCGCCGCCGCCCCAGCTTGCCTTCAGCATCAGCGGATAGCCGATTTCGGCGGCAAGCTTTTTCACCTCCTCCATGTCGTCGGGAAGCGGGTCGGTGGCGGGCACCACCGGCACGCCGATCTCGATGGCGAGATTGCGTGCTGCAACCTTGTTGCCGAGGCGGCGCATGGTCTCCGGCTTCGGACCGATGAAGATGATGCCGTTTTCAGCACAAGCTTCGGCAAATTCCGGGCTTTCCGACAAAAGGCCGTAGCCCGGGTGGATCGCATCGGCCCCCGAAAGCCTGGCGACGCGAATGATTTCGTCGATCGAAAGATAGCTTTCGATCGGACCGAGATCGCGGTCCAGATGCGGGCCGCGACCGACCTGATAGCTTTCATCCGCCTTGAAGCGATGCAGGGAAAGTTTGTCTTCCTCGGCCCATATTGCCACCGTTTTGAGCCCCAGCTCATTGGCGGCGCGGAATACGCGGATTGCGATTTCAGATCGGTTGGCGACCAGAATTTTCCGGATAGGCTTTTGGGCGAAAGACAAGGCAGATCTCCCTAACTGCAATGACAAAGGCGCCATTGCTTAACCTGCAATAGACACAAGCGCAAACAAACTGTGCAACCGGGAGATAAAAACAAAATGCCCGACCAAAAGCCGGGCAGATTGATGAATTTTGTAGCAATTTATGCTAATATATCAGGCACAAAACGGCTCCCATCATGAAGCAATCATCAGAACCGCTCTAAGCATCTGTGTTCTCGCATTATCCAACGCAAAAGCGCTTCGCACTTTTGCTGGAAATGCTCGATTACTTCTGGAAGTAATTATACTTGCCGTCTTCACCCTTGCGCCATTCAAACATCACGTAAGGCGAAAGGCTCGGATCGCCCTTTGCATCGAAGGTGATGTCGCCAAGCACGGTCTTGAACGGACCCTTTTCCTTCATCGCGGTCGCGACTTCCTGCGGGTCGTTGCTGCCGGCAGCGTTGGCTGCGTTCACCAGCGACTGCACGCCGGCATAGGCATAGAACGTATAGGCTTCCGGCTCAAAACCCTTGTCGCGGAATGCCTTGATGAGTTCGGCATTGGCATTATCGTCACGCGGATCGGGACCGAAGGTGTTCATCACGCCTGCCACTGCATCACCGGCAATCGAGGCAAGTTCGTTGGACACGATGCCATCGCCCGAAATGAACTGGGCCTTGAGGCCCTGATCGGCCGTCTGGCGGATCAGAAGTCCGGCTTCCGGGTGCATGCCGCCCCAGTAAACCGCGGTGATTCCGGCAGCCTTCATCTTGGAGATGAGTGCGGAGAAATCCTTGTCGCCCTGGTTCACGCCTTCGTAGAGCGTTTCCTTCATGCCGCTTTCGTTGAGCGACTTCTTGGTCTCGTCGGCAAGGCCCTGACCATAAGGGGTCTTGTCGTGCAGGATCGCGACTTTGCCGTCCTTGTAATTGTCGGCCATGTATTTGCCGGCGACGATACCCTGCTTGTCGTCGCGACGGCAGGTGCGGAACGTGTTCCACAGGTCGCGCTCGGTGAAGGTCGGGTTGGTGGTGCCGGGCGCAATCATCAGCACGCCGTTTTCGGCATAGATGTCGGAAGTCGGAATGCTGACGCCGGAATTGAAGTGACCGATGACGAACTGGACGCCATCGCCCACGAACTTGTTTGCAACCGAAATGCCCTGCTTCGGATCGGCGGCGTCGTCGCCATAGACGATCGTGATCTGCTCGCCGTTCATGCCGCCCTTGGCATTGGCTTCCGCGACAGCCGCTTCGACACCGCGCTTGATCTGCTCGCCAAAAGCCGCCTGGCTGCCGGTCAGCGGTGCGCCGACGCCGAGCTGGACGTCGGCAAACGATACGCCGCCCATTGCAACAAGTGCGGAGAGGCAGACGCCGCAGAATAAGGATTTTTTCATTTCAGTTGCTCCCACTAAAACGCATCCCGGAGGCTTGAACCGTTCCCGGACACGCATAAAAACAGTCATTCAGAGCGGCGACCGGATGACCGCCGTTTTGCAGGCACGCGCAGCGACAACGAAGCACCACGCACAACCCGATATTCAAATAGGAGACCGGCATCAGCCTTGGAACGCGATCCGGGCCTGAAATCGCCCAAGCCGCAACTGGTCCTCCCACCAGAATTGCAAGGCCAGACATAGAGATTCGCCCTATATCTGGAAGCGATTATAGATAGATTCTCTTTCTGAAAGAAAGTAAAGTAATGATTTCATCTATATCCTGCATTTCCTGCATGACTTTATGCGGAGCCGAGCCATAAAATAAAAATGCCCGGCATAAAGCCGGGCATCTCCATTTGGTTGGGAAAGAATATAAGCGAAACTTACTGTTGAACGTAAGTAAATTTTCCGTCTGCGCCCTTTTCCCACTTGTACATGACATAGCCAGGAAGCTTCGGATCGCCCTTTTCGTCATAGGACAAGTCGCCGAGCACGGTCTTGAACGGACCCTTTTCCTTGAGCGCCTTGGCGACTTCCTGCGGGTCGTTGCTGCCAGCAGCCTTTGCGGCCTGCGCCAGCGACTGAACAGCCGCATAGGAATAGAGCGTGTAGGCTTCAGGCTCGAAACCGGCATCGCGGAACTTCTTCACCAGTTCGGCATTGTCCGGGTTGTTGCGCGGATCGGGACCGAAGGTGTTGAGCGTGCCTTCGACAGCCGGACCGGCAATCGAAGCCAGTTCGTTGGAAACGATGCCATCGCCCGAGATGAACTGGGCCTTCACACCCTGATCGGCCAACTGGCGGATGATGAGACCGGCTTCCGGATGCAGGCCACCCCAGTAAACCACCGTCACGCCAGCCTGCTTGAGCTTGGCGATCAGGGCGGAGAAGTCCTTTTCACCGACGTTCACGCCTTCATAAAGCGCTTCCTTGGTGCCAAGTTCGTTGAGCTTCTTCTTGGTCTCGTCGGCAAGGCCCTGGCCATAAGGCGTCTTGTCGTGAATGACGGCGATCTTCGCATCCTTGAAATGGTCGAAGATATACTGGCCAGCAACGATGCCCTGCTGGTCGTCACGGCCGCAGGTGCGGAACGTATTCCAGAGCTGGCGCTCGGTATAGACCGGGTTGGTTGCAGCAGGCGAGATTTCGAGAATGCCGTTTTCAGCATAGACTTCTGAAGCCGGGATCGAAACGCCCGAGTTGAAGTGGCCGATAACATATTTCACGCCATCGGCTGCGAACTTGTTGGCAACCGAAATGCCCTGCTTCGGATCCGAAACGTCATCCCCGAGCGTGATCGAGATTTTCTCGCCATTGATGCCGCCCGCATCGTTGACTTCCTTGATAGCGGCTTCCGCGCCCTTCTGGATCTGCGCGCCATAAACGGCGTTCGGACCGGTCAAAGGCGCACCGATACCCAGAATTACATCAGCCCAAGCCGAGCCCCCGAAAGACATGACTGCCGCAAGAGCAACGCCTGCCAAAAGTGATTTCTTCATTGTTGGAACTCCCATCCTTGTATTTACCCCGAAACGATGTTTTGCATCGCCTTATTTTCTTGCTGATTACTCAGCAATATCTACGCTGAATCTAATTACTGTCAACGTGATCTTGTAAAAAAGCTTCGCCGCATGACGGCGAAGCTTTGAAATTATTTTGCCTTCCAGCTAAGCGGCGAAGCTTTTTCATAAAGCCAGCCATACTGCCGCACCATTTGCTTGGTGCGGGTGTAGCGAAAACCGACCGTGCCAATGATCATCAGGACGATCGTATCCACCAGATAGTAGTGCAAAGAAAGAAGCGTTCCCTCAAACAGCGCGAAGTGGATGAAGCGCACTGCGGCACCGAGCGGGATCAGGTAGATCAGCAGCTGCGGATAGGTGCGCCAGGTCGAGGCACAGGCACGTCCCGTCATCCAGGCAGCCCAGCCGCCAAGCAGACAGGTGATGAGGAAAAACAACCAGAACGACGGTTCTTCGTAGAGAATACCCTGCATTTTATCCTCCTAGTGCCTTCCGCCTTCGAGATAGGCCGCGCGGACTTCCGGATCGGCCAGCAGTTCACGGCCTGCGCCGCTCATGGTGATCGAGCCGTTGACCATCACATAGCCGCGGTCTGCGAGCTTCAGCGCACCGAATGCGTTCTGCTCGACGAGGAAAACCGTCAGCCCTTGCGTGCGGTTCAGTTCCTTGATCGCCTCGAAGATCTGCTTAACGATCAGCGGCGCCAGACCGAGCGACGGTTCATCCAGAAGCAGAAGCTTCGGACGCGCCATCAGCGCGCGGGCGATGGCCAGCATCTGCTGTTCGCCGCCCGAAAGCGTGCCGCCGCGCTGGTTGATACGCTCCTTCAGGCGCGGGAACAGGTCGAACATCAGCTTCACGTCTTCATCGAAATATTGCTGATTATCGAGGCTTGCGCCCATCTGGAGATTTTCCAGAACAGTCATGCGCGGAAAGATGCGGCGGCCTTCCGGAGACTGCGCGATACGCAGCTTGGCAATCTCGTGCGGCGGCATGGATGTGATATCCTTGCCGTTGAAGAGAATGCGGCCGGTGCGCGCCTTCGGCGAGCCGAAAATCGTCATCATCAGCGTCGACTTGCCGGCGCCGTTGGCGCCGATCAGCGCCACGATCTCGCCCTCGTCCACGGCCAGGTCGATGCCCTTCAGGGCGCAAATATTGCCGTAATAGGTTTCGACCTTCTCGACGGCCAGAAGCGGTTGCTTTTTCTGCATGGTTTCAGCCTGCATCACTCGCCTCCCTTCTTGGGCTTGCCCGAAGCTTTTGCCGGGGATTTGGCGCGTTTCGCCTCGCCCTTGGGAGCAGTCTTGTCGTCCGTCGGAACATCGGTTGCCTCAACAGCAGAAGGCGTTTCGCCCTTCTCTTCGGCAATTTCCTCCTCGATGGCTTCTTCGGCAAGCTGGGCGGCGACCAGATGCGCCGGATCGGCGACACCGGGCTTGTCCGCCTCTTCGATGAGTTCGGCTATTTCCTCGTCATCGACACCGAGATAAGCGGCGATAACGCGCGGATCGTTCTTGACCTCCTCCGGCGCGCCATCGGAAATCTTGGTGCCGTATTCCAGAACGATCACGTGATCGGAGATTTCCATGACGACCGACATGTCATGTTCGATCAGCAGGATCGACGTGCCGGTTTCCTTGCGAATATCGAGCAGCAGCTTGTTGAGCTCCGCCGATTCGCGCGGATTGAGACCGGCTGCGGGCTCGTCGAGGCAGAGGATTTCCGGCTCGGTGCACATCGCACGGGCGATTTCCAGACGGCGTTGATCGCCATAGGGCAGATCGCCTGCCGGATCGTCCGCACGGCCGATGAGGTTGATTTTCTCCAGCCAGTAACGCGCCTTTTCAATCGCTTCCTTCGCCGCTGACTTGTAGCCGGGCAGACCGAGAAGGCCCAGGATCGTATAGCCGGAAGAGCGCATCAGCGTGTTGTGCTGCGCAACGAGCAGGTTTTCCAAAACCGTGAGACCCGAGAACAGGCGGATGTTTTGGAACGTGCGCGCCACCTTGGCATGTTTGGTGATCTGGAAGTCGGGCAGGCGCTCCAGCAGGAACTTCTCACCCGTTTTCCGGTTCATCGTCAGCATCCCGCCTGTCGGCTTGTAGAAGCCGGTGATGCAGTTGAAGACCGTGGTCTTGCCCGCACCGTTGGGGCCGATGATTGCCGTAATATCCCCGCGCTTCACGTTGAAGCTCAGATCGTTGATGGCGACAAGGCCGCCAAAGCGCATCGAGAGATGCTCGACCTGAAGGATGGTGTCTTTTTGAGTGTTGCCGGACACAGTGCCAGACATTGTGCTTATCTCCGCCATCAGCCGTGCCCTTCCTTGGTAAAGGCACCCGACACCATCTTCTTCTCATGCAGGAACGCGCTCGGTTCTCGACTTCCGACGAAGCCGCGCGGTTTCCAGACCATGACCACGACCATGGCAAGGCCGAAGATGAGCATACGATAGAGTTCCGGGGTGAAATCCGGTCCGAACACAGCTTTCAGGAAGCTCATTTCACGCAGGATTTCGGTGCCGCCGATCATGACGATCGCTGCAATGGCAATGCCCACCAGAGACCCCATGCCGCCGAGAACGACGATTGCGAGAATGACGGCGGATTCGAGGAACACGAAGGATTCCGGGCTGACGAAGCCCTGACGTGCCGCAAAGAAGGAACCGGCAAAGCCACCGAACATCGCGCCCGTGGCAAAGGCCGTGAGCTTGGTCGTGGTGGTGTTGATACCGAGCGAACGGCAGGCGATTTCGTCTTCGCGCAGCGCTTCCCATGCACGGCCTACCGGCATGCGGCGCAGGCGGATGGTCACCCAAGCCGTCAGGAGCGCCAGCAGAAGAATGACGTAATAGAGGAAGAACTTGTAGTGCGCCGCCGAGAAGGTCAGTCCCATATGGGCCGCAAAACCATCTGGCCCGGCTTTGAATGGCAGGCCGAAGAACGTTGCCTTGGCGATGCCGGAAATGCCGAACGTGCCTTTGGTCAGATCGGTCCAGTTGATGAGCACCAGACGGATGATTTCACCGAAGGCCAGCGTCACGATGGCGAGATAGTCACCGCGCAAGCGCAGGACCGGAAAGCCCAGAATAACGCCCCACGTCGCAGCGAGAATACCGGCAATCGGCAGCAGCATCCAGAAGGACAGGCCGAAATAGGATGACAGCAGCGCGTAGGAATAAGCACCAACCGCATAGAAGGCGACGTAGCCCAGATCGAGAAGGCCGGCGAGCCCGACCACGATGTTGAGGCCCCAGGCCAGCATCACATAGATGAGGATCTGGACCCCGAAATTGTCGACCCATTTGAGCGATCCCTGCCAGCCGAGCAGCGCGACGATCAGGACAGGATAGACAAAGAGGAAGGCGACGCCGAGCCGCGAGAAGTTGCGGCGCACGAAAGACGGGCTTTCGACGGCAACGGCGGGCTGCTTGCTCTTGGCAAGCTTGCGCGCCTCCAGCCAGGGCTGGGCAAAGGCAACGAACAGGAAGCGGCCAATGGCGGCCAGCACCACGATGACGGCGAGCGCCCCCCAGCGCTGTTGCAGCACCAGTTCGTTGTTGATGTTCTGATCGGTCTTGAAACCGATGATGAGGCAGAAGAGACCCAGCGCCAGAAGACCGGCGAAGAACCCTTCACGGATGGCCCGGCCAAAAAGGGAATCCGGGCGTGAACTCGACTGTGCAGCCATGATTAAACCTTTTCGACTTCAGGACGGCCAAGAATGCCGGACGGCATGAAGATCAGCACGATGGCAAGGATCGAGAACGCGGCAACGTCCTTGTAATCGATCGAGAAATAGGCCGACCATAACGCCTCGATGAGACCGATGAGCAAGCCACCGACCACAGCGCCGGGAAGCGAGCCGATGCCGCCCAGAACCGCTGCCGTGAACGCCTTGACGCCGGGGATGAAGCCGTCCGCAAAGGAAATCACGCCATAGAAGGAGAGGTAGAGCGTACCGGCCACCGCCGCGAGCATCGCGCCCATCACGAAGGTCAGCGAAATAACGCGATCGACATTGATGCCGAGAAGCGCCGCCATCTTGCGGTCCTGCTCGCAGGCGCGCTGCGCACGGCCAAGCGAGGTGCGGTTGACGATATACCAGAAGATCGTCAGCAGCACCGCCGTCACCACGATGACAACGATCTGCTTCAGCGAAATCGTCACATTCGTACCGAAGAGATTGAAGGAGCCGTTCAGAAGCTGCGGCACCGGCTTGTTACGCGGGCCTTGCGTAACCTGAACGAAATTCGACAAGGCAATCGACATGCCAATAGCCGTGATCAACGGCGCGAGGCGGAACGAACCGCGCAACGGCCGGTAGGCCACGCGTTCGATTGTCCAGCTCCACAAGCCTGTCAGCAGCATGGCGACGATCATCATCAGCAGAAGCATCAGCGCAATCGGCAAGGCACCGATGAATGTTGTGATGATGAGAAAAACAATCAGCGCCATGAAGGCGCCGAGCATGAAGACATCGCCATGAGCAAAGTTGATCATGCCGATAATGCCATAGACCATCGTGTAGCCGATGGCGATCAGGCCATAGATCGAGCCGAGCGCGAGCCCGTTGATCACCTGCTGGAAGAAATATTCCATCGAGAAGCCACCCATTTTACCGTCCGGGGTTTTTTTGACGCATCTTTATTTCGTGCGCCTTCATTTTATTCCCGGCTATTTACACCTAACGGCTGTATAGAGGAATGCAAGCCCCTTTTGTCTCCAACAAAAGACTAAGGGCATCATCCTTCCACAAACTAGTTATGTCCCCTATCAAACGTCCTGTATATGTTTTTTCTCCTACCCGGCGCGCCTTATTCCACATTTTTTGCACGACCGGAAAGACAAAAAATAGGGAGGCCGTTAAGAAAATTAACGACCGTACCCAGTTTACGGTCTGTGGGGAACGGGGTTGCGGGCCCGCCGTCAGCCGGATTTGGTTCCTGAACTGGGGAAATTTCATCCCGACCCTGTCCCAGCCTTGTCCCTTCAGTGACCCTACGCGACTGTAAACCCATGTGCAAAGGGGTCCCGGTCGTCGATGAAGATCGTATTGTAACCTGTCATGCGGGCCCAGCCAGCGATTGAAGGCACGATGGCGGGACGACCGGCGACTTCCGCAGCGCGCTCCACGCGCCCATGGAAAAGCGATCCGATGATGGATTCATGCACGAACTCATCACCCGGCTTTAGCTTGCCCTTGGCAGCCAGTTGCGCCATGCGCGCAGACGTACCCGTTCCGCATGGCGAACGGTCGATGGCCTTGTCGCCATAGAAGACCGCGTTTCGGGCATGCGCTTCCGGATGTTTGGCCTTGCCGGTCCATAGAATATGGCTCAGGCGGTTGATGTCGGGCAGCAACGGATGCTGGAACTTGTACTTCTCGTTCAGCCGCTGGCGCAGGACGGGACTCCATGCAATCAGCTGCAGCGCGGAATAATCTTCCATGTCCGTGTAATTTTCTTGTGGCTCGACAATGGCGTAAAAATTCCCGCCATAGGCCACATCGACCTTGAGGCTTCCCAGATCGGGACATTCCACTTCAAGCCCTTCGGCATAAAGGAAGGCCGGGACGTTGGTGAGGCGCACGCGCTCGACATATTGGCCGTTCTGCTCATACTCAATGGCAACCAGACCGGCGGGCGTGTCGAGATTGAGTTTGCCCGGCGTCTTCGGCGTCACCAGCCCCTGCTCTATCGCCATCGTCACGGTTCCAATCGTGCCGTGACCGCACATCGGCAGGCAGCCGGACGTTTCGATGAACAGCACCGCCACATCGCAATCCGGGCGCGTGGGCGGATAGAGGATCGAGCCGGACATCATGTCGTGGCCGCGCGGCTCGAACATGAGGCCAGTGCGAATCCAGTCATATTCCGCCAGAAAATGCGCCCGCTTTTCCATCATGGTCGAACCTTCGAGGTTCGGCCCGCCGCCAGCCACCAGACGCACCGGATTGCCGCATGTATGTCCGTCGACGCAGAAGAAGGAATGTCTTGCCATGATGGTCAGTTCCGAAAACGTTGTGGCTTGAAAGGTTCGATGTCGATTGCAGGCGCAGCCCCCGTGATGAGATCGCGGATAAGCCGTCCAGTCGCAGCCGACTGCGTGAGGCCGAGATGGCCATGGCCGAAGCCGTAATAGATGTTGCCGCCCGCCGACGCCCGGCCGATGACCGGCACCGAATCCGGCATGGATGGCCGATAGCCCATCCACTGCTGCCCGCCTTCGGTGCGGAGGCCCGGCAGAAACATGGAGGCTTTCTTTAGCATGGCTTCCGATCGCGCGAAATTGGGCGGCAGGTCAAGCCCGCCGAACTCCACCGCGCCGCCGACGCGCAGGCCCGTCTCCATCGGCGTAATGACGAAACCGTGGCCGGGGAATGTCAACTGGCGCTTCACGTCGAAGCTCCCCACCGGCAAGGTCGTATTATAGCCGCGTTCGGTATCGAGCGGTACGGCATCGCCAAAGCCTTTGGCAAGTTCACGTGACCACGCACCGGCCATCAGGACGAGGTGCGCCGCCCCGATCTCGGTTCCGTCCTCAAGACGAACGCTCGCCCCGCCATTGCCCGGTCTGGCACTCGCGACCTTGGCCTGAAGGAAGCGCGCGCCCCTGCTCTCGGCATAGGCCCAGATCGCCTTGCCGAACAGTTTCGGATCGCTGACATTCTTCCAGCCGGGAACGAAAGTTCCGGCAACGAAACGCGGACTCAGCCCCGGCTGCAATTCGGCAAGTCGCTCGCCGCGTACGTGCTCGTAGGCTATTCCGGCATTTTCGCGAATATCCCAGCCCGGCTGCGAGGCCGCAAGCTCGGCTTCGCTCTCGTAGAGTTCCAGATTGCCGTTTTCGCGCAGGCGATCGCGTAATCCGGCCCGGTCGATCAGCGCCATCATCTCGCTGCCTGCAAGCCGCATGATGTCGGCCTGCGCAATCGCGGTCCTCGCCAGCGCATCCGCTCTGCTGGCGCGCCAGAAGCGATAAAGCCAGGGCACCATCTTCGGAAAATAGGAAGGACGGATCGTAAACGGCCCGAGCGGGTCCATCAGCCAGCCCGGTACCTTGCGCATGACGCCCTTGGAGGCCAGCGGAAGAATGTCGGAGAAGGCAAGCGCCGCCGCATTGCCGGAACTGGTTTCCTCGCAAATGCCTGTTCGGTCGACAACCAGAACCTGGCGTCCCGCCTCGGCAAGCAAGGCCGCTGTGGCAACGCCGACGATACCGCCGCCGATAATGAGAATATCCTGCTGACCCTGCGGATCAGATTTCATCGTGTACGGCTCCCCACCGGATTCAATTTTGCCTGCAGCCTTGCCGGAGGACTAGTCCACACCCGCGCTCCGCGCCAATCGGCAATCGCCATGTTCAACGCCAGCACGCGATTTCTGTCCATCGATTTTTTGGAATGACACCGTGCTGAAAGTTTGCCATCGCTTGAAAAAGCCATAAAGGCCGGGTTAGGGCCGATCGACAATGCAAATCGCCTCTTATTGATATATCAGAGATATATCTGTAGGAGTGAACTATGTCAATCGTCGTAAACCACAAGGCATGGACGGTATGGAAGAAACGAACGTTCGAGACAGGCTGACGCGGAGCCCGGCAAGCATGCCGCTGGCCACCATGGACAGCTGGGGTAGCGAAAGCCTCGCCGAGCAGGCCTATCGCATTCTGGAACGCTCCATCGTCACACTGGAACTGGAACCGGGATCTGTCGTCAACGAACGCACGCTGATCGAACTGACCGGCATGGGCCGCACGCCGATGCGCGAAGCCATTCAACGGCTCGCCTGGGAGGGTCTCGTGGAAGTGCGCCCGCGCTCAGGCATTGCCATCGCCGCCATCGACCCGAAAGATTTCATCAAGGTGCTGGATGCTCGTGAAGGCGTAGAGCGCGTTCTGGCGCGCGACGCCGCGCGCTTCGGCAGCCCGCGCGACTATGAACGGCTCGAAGCAGCAGCAGCGGCCATGCGGCAGGCTATTCCCGGTGAGGATGTGGCACTGTTTCTGGATGCCGACAAGGCATTCGACATTGTGCTGGGCGCGGCTGCAAGCAATCCTTACGCCGCCCGTATTGCGGCGCCGTTACAGAGCCATAGCCGCCGCTTCTGGTTCCGCCTCCGCCCATCCAGCGGCATAGCCGGTTCAGCCAATGCGCACGCGACGCTGATCGAGGCGATTATTTCCCGCCAGCCGGATCGAGCCAGCGATACGGCCAGCGAACTCATGGCCTATCTGCGGACCCTTGCCCCCTGATTTCCAGGGTCCGCCAGCCTCAGCGCCCCCCGGAAGAACGACGAGACCGCTCATTGCTCCGCATATCCGCGGCCGCAGCGGAACCCGTGTCGAAGATCAGTCCGTCATCTGTATTCACGTCATTCACGGCTTGCGCATAGGCATCCCGGGTCCCGCGCCCCATATCCTTCGCCTGTACCACCGTGACCGCAAGCACGGCGCACAAGCCCACGATAGCCTGAGATGAATGACGCAACACAAACGCGCTCCCATCGCACTTTCCACGATTGATCCCACAATTGACCATCGCGCCAGTGGACCGTCCCGCTGCGCCGGAAGAATGGCGTGGCAGGTTCAATTTCAAGACACGAGCTCACGAAACCGTTATCGGCCAAGAAAAAAGCCGAAGCGCTGGCTTCGGCTTCAGGTCATTGTCGACTGGCGCCCTCTCAATGGGATTTGTTCATCGAGTCCGACATCTTGCGCAGCACCTTGAGTGCGACGTTCAGCTCCTCATCGCTTACGCCTTCAAGAAGGTCTTCGCGCACGTCTCCGGCAAGCTTTACGACCTGTTCAGCCAGAATCTTGCCTTCTGCCGTCATGACGACCCGCTTGGCGCGGCGGTCACCCTGCACTGTCTGCCGTTCGATGAAAGATTGCCGCTCCAGGCCATCAAGCAGGCGGACCATGGTTGCGTTCTCGATCTCCAGCGCCTCGGCCAGTTCCTTCTGGTGAAGGCCCTCCTGCTCCATCAGCGCAAGCAGGGTGCGCGCGCGGGCCAGTGTCAGGCCCCGCTCCTTCACCCGGGCGTCGAAGACGGTGCGAAGCCGGCGATTAACCTTCGCCATGGCATCAATCATTTCAGCTCTGAGGTCGGCCGTATCCATGCCAATCGCCTTATATATTAGTAAACTAATGATTTCGAACTTGGATAAATGGCTGCCGAACCATTTTCAAGCGAACTTGCCGAACTCACGCAAGCGTGATGGGATTTTGCGCCATTATGACAGTTTTGCGAACAAATTCGCTGCCGAACCGATGATCGGAAAAGGAAAAAGCGGGCCGGGCCCGCTTTTCTGAAACGCGATAAATTGCCTGCCTATCAGGCTGGCATGATCGTTCCCTGCAGCGTCATCAGCTGGTGCAGGAAGATTTCCGCCTTGGTGCGATGCTCGTTGGTCGAGGCATCTTCCAGATGCTTGCGGGCTTCCTCGATGCGGCGCTGAATGTCTGCCGGGTTGATATCGTCCACATGGGTCGCCGATTCGGCCAGAACGGTGCAGCTCTGCGGGGTGATATCGGCAAAGCCGCCGAAGACCACGTAGGAGTCGGACTTGCCGTCGGCAAGCTTCACCGAAACGACACCCGGCATGATCGTCGTCATCAGCGGCGAATGACCGGCGAGAGCCGTCAGATAGCCTTCGCTACCCGGAATGACGACTTCCGTCACCTGCGCTGAAAGCAGGAGCCGTTCAGGCGACACGAGTTCGAATTGGAAAGCTTGAGCCATGGTTCTCACTTGAATTCAAAAGCACGATCCGGAAAGCTGAAGCAGTTTTCAGACCACGCTTAAACAAAATGATTGGCTTTCGCGGCGGGCCTTGCGGCCCACCGGGAAATTCAATTCATCAGGCAGCTTCTGCCGCCAGCTTCTTGGCCTTCTCGAGCGCTTCCTCGATGCTGCCGACCATGTAGAAGGCAGCTTCCGGAAGATGATCGTAATCGCCAGCGCAAAGGCCCTTGAAGCCCTTGATGGTGTCGGCGAGATCGACCAGCTTGCCCGGCGAGCCGGTGAAGACTTCAGCCACGAAGAACGGCTGCGACAGGAAGCGTTCGATCTTGCGGGCGCGGGCCACGGTGAGCTTGTCTTCTTCAGACAGTTCGTCCATGCCCAGGATCGCGATGATGTCCTGAAGGGCCTTGTAGCGCTGCAGGATCGACTGAACCTGACGGGCGACGGCGTAGTGTTCTTCACCGACGACCTTCGGGTCGAGCATGCGCGACGTGGAGTCGAGCGGGTCAACAGCCGGGTAGATACCCTTTTCCGCGATCGAGCGCGACAGAACGGTCGTGGCGTCCAGGTGGGCGAACGAGGTGGCCGGCGCCGGGTCGGTCAAGTCGTCGGCAGGGACGTAAATCGCCTGAACCGAGGTAATCGAGCCCTTGGTCGTCGTGGTGATGCGTTCCTGCATGGCACCCATGTCGGTTGCCAGCGTCGGCTGATAACCCACGGCGGAAGGAATACGGCCGAGAAGAGCCGACACTTCCGAACCTGCCTGCGTGAAGCGGAAGATGTTGTCCACGAAGAACAGAACGTCCTGGCCCTGGTCACGGAAGTTTTCAGCAACCGTCAGACCGGAAAGGGCAACGCGAGCGCGGGCACCCGGGGGTTCGTTCATCTGGCCGTAAACGAGAGCTGCCTTGGAGCCTTCGCCGCCGCCGAGCTTGTTAACGCCCGACTCGATCATTTCGTGGTAAAGGTCGTTGCCTTCACGGGTACGCTCACCGACGCCCGCGAACACGGAGTAACCGCCGTGCGCCTTGGCGACGTTGTTGATGAGTTCCATGATGAGAACGGTCTTGCCGACGCCTGCGCCGCCGAAGAGGCCGATCTTGCCGCCCTTGGCGTAAGGAGCGAGAAGGTCGACGACCTTGATGCCCGTCACGAGGATTTCGGCTTCGGTCGACTGCTCGATATATTCCGGAGCGTTCTGGTGGATGGCGCGGGTTGCCGTGGTTTTGATCGGACCGGCTTCGTCAACCGGCTCGCCGATGACGTTCATGATGCGGCCCAGCGTTTCAACGCCGACCGGAACCATGATCGGCTGGCCGGTGTCGCGGGCTTCCTGGCCGCGAACCAGACCTTCGGTCGCATCCATGGCGATGGTGCGCACGGTGTCTTCGCCGAGGTGCTGGGCGACTTCGAGAACCAGACGGTTGCCCTGGTTGTCGACTTCAAGCGCGTTCAGGATCAGCGGCAGCTGGCCTTCCGGGAACTTGACGTCGACAACAGCGCCGATGACCTGCGTAATCTGGCCGATTGCACCGGTTGCTGCCGTCTTGGGAGCGGCAGACTTGGCTGCTGCGGTGGTCTTGGGCGCCGCTTTCTTGGCAGGCGCCTTCGCCGCTGGCTTTGCGTCGGCCGCGGCGGTAGTTTTCGGGGTCGCTGCTTTTGCCATCGATCCTTACCTTCCGTTAGCATGATCCCGAAAAGTTGCAGACTTTTCGGAAAATCCTGCGGTAAACCAAATTCTATTTCGCCGCATTTATGCGACGCCGGATGTTTCCATCCGGCTGCAAAATGCTCTAGAGCGCTTCCGCACCCGAAATAATTTCGATCAGTTCCTTGGTGATCTGCGCCTGACGCTGACGGTTATACGTGATCGACAGCTTGTTGATCATGTCGCCCGCATTGCGCGTCGCATTGTCCATCGCGCTCATCTTGGCGCCCATCTCGCCCGCGACATTTTCCAGCAAAGCGCGGAAAATCTGGACCGAAATGTTGCGCGGGATCAGCGTGGAGAGGATCGCCGCAGGATCAGGTTCGTATTCATAGATCGCATCGCCTGCGGTCTCCGCACCCGCGCTGTCGCCAGCCGAAGCCGGGATAAGCTGCTGTGCGGTCGGAACCTGTGAGATCACCGACTTGAATTCGGAATAGAACAGCGTGCAGACGTCGAAAGCGCCTTCTTCGAACAGCTTGATGACCTTGTGGCCGATCTGGTCGGCATGCACAAAAGCGAGCTGCTTGACTTCGCGCAGATCGACATGATCGATCAGCAGGCTGGCAAATTCGCGACGCAGGATATCCGCGCCCTTCTTGCCGACCGTGATGATCTTGACCGTCTTGCCTTCAGCGAGGAGCTTGCGGGCATGATCGCGCGCCAGACGCGCGATCTGGCTGTTGAAACCGCCGCAAAGGCCACGCTCTGCGGTGCAGACGACGAGCAGATGCACGTCGTCCTTGCCCGTACCGGCCATCAGGGCCGGCGCATCTTCGCCGGTGACGTTCTGCGCGATATTTGCGAGAACGGCGCCCATGCGCTGCGAATAAGGCCTTGCGGCTTCCGCAGCTTCCTGGGCACGGCGCAGCTTCGCCGCGGCGACCATCTGCATCGCCTTGGTGATTTTCTGCGTCGCCTTGACCGAGGCGATACGGTTTCTCAGATCCTTTAGTGAAGGCATCCGTTCATCCCGTCACAAAATTCAAGCGAAAGACTTGGCGAACGCGTCGATCGCTGCCTTGAGCTTGCCCTTGAGGTCATCGGTGATGGCCTTCTCGTTGCGGATGCCCTCGAGCACGTCCTTGTGCTCGGTGCGCAGCGAAGCGAGAAGACCTTCTTCGAACTTGCCAACCTGGTTGACAGCCAGCTTGTCGAGATAGCCGTTAACACCGGCGAAAATCACGGCAACCTGCTCTTCCGTCTTCAGCGGCGAGAACTGCGGCTGCTTCAGAAGTTCAGTCAGGCGCGCACCGCGGTTCAGAAGGCGCTGCGTTGCAGCGTCAAGATCGGAACCGAACTGTGCGAAGGCGGCCATTTCACGATACTGGGCAAGCTCGCCCTTGATCGAACCGGCAACCTGCTTCATGGCCTTGATCTGGGCCGAAGAACCAACGCGCGAAACCGACAGGCCGACGTTAACAGCCGGACGGATACCCTGATAGAACAGGTTGGTTTCGAGGAAGATCTGGCCGTCGGTGATCGAGATCACGTTGGTCGGAATGAAGGCCGAAACGTCGTTGCCCTGCGTTTCGATGACCGGCAGAGCCGTCAGCGAGCCAGCGCCGTTTTCGTCGTTGAGCTTTGCAGCGCGTTCGAGAAGACGGGAGTGCAGGTAGAAAACGTCGCCCGGATAAGCTTCGCGGCCCGGAGGACGACGCAGCAGGAGCGACATCTGACGGTAGGCAACAGCCTGCTTGGACAGGTCGTCATAGCCGATGAGGGCGTGCTGGCCGTTGTCACGGAAGTATTCGCCCATCGCGCAGCCCGCAAACGGTGCGAGATACTGCATCGGAGCCGGATCGGAAGCGGTAGCCGCGATAACGATCGAATATTCCAGGGCGCCGCGTTCTTCAAGAACCTTGACGAACTGGGCAACGGTCGAACGCTTCTGGCCGACGGCGACGTAGACGCAGTACAGCTTGTCCTTGTCCGGGCCGTTGTCGTGGATCGGCTTCTGGTTCAGGAAGGTGTCGAGGATGATGGCGGTCTTGCCGGTCTGACGGTCGCCGATGACCAGCTCGCGCTGGCCGCGGCCAACCGGGATCAGGGCGTCGATGGCCTTGAGGCCCGTCGACATCGGCTCATGGACCGACTTGCGCGGGATGATGCCAGGCGCCTTGACGTCGACGCGGCGGCGTTCCTTGGCCTTGATCGGACCCTTGCCGTCGATCGGATTGCCGAGAGCGTCAACCACGCGGCCGAGCAGTTCCGGACCGACCGGAACGTCAACGATTGCGCCGGTACGCTTGACGACGTCGCCTTCCTTGATGTCGCGGTCGGCACCGAAGATAACGACGCCGACATTGTCGCTTTCAAGGTTCAGCGCCATGCCGCGAATACCACCGGGGAATTCGACCATTTCACCGGCCTGAACATTGTCCAGACCATAGACGCGGGCGATACCGTCGCCAACGGACAGAACCTGACCGACCTCGGAGACCTCAGCCTCCTTGCCGAAGTTCTTGATTTGCTCTTTCAGGATAGCGGAAATTTCCGCGGCGCGGATGTCCATCAGCCGACCTCTTTCAGTGCAAGCTTGAGAGAAGAAAGTTTAGTGCGAAGGGACGTGTCGATCTGACGCGAACCCATCTTGACGATAAGACCGCCGAGGATCGACGGATCGACGGTGACATTGATCGTCACGTCCTTGCCGGCCACGCCCTTCAGCGTTGCCTTCAATTCGTTCTGCTGCGCGGCACTCAGTTCATGCGCGGAGACGACATCGGCGGAAACTTCACCGCGATGTTCGGCAGCAATCTTGCGGAAAGCGGCGATGATGCCCGGCAGGGCGAAGAGGCGGCGGTTCCGCGCGACGACGCGCAGGAAATTTCCAACCAGACCCTTGATGCCCGCCTTGTCGGCGAGAGCGCCAATGGCGTGAAGCTGATCTTCCGAGGAAAATACCGGACTGGAGATCAGTCGCTTGAGGTCTTCGCTTCCGCTCAGAAGCGCCTCGAAACGGTCAAGATCTTTTTCCACAGCTGCAACGGATTTTGCGTCGAGCGCGAGCTCGAAAAGAGATCCGGCGTAACGCTGTGCGACACCTGAAATGAGCGAAGACGTTTCAGCCACGAACAACCTGCTCTCTACGTTGAAACCATCCTTTTGGGGCCCAATCTTGCGCAGGACGCCAAACCGATGATTTTATTGAATGTTTCCGGAAAACCACTGACGCGCGAGCACATCAACACCGAAATGTGATTGCCGTCTAGCATAGACGAACAGGACTCGCAACACGCGAATCCGGCACTTTTGTGTAAGATTTGCCGCCTTTCGCGGTCAAAAAAGTCGCATCTGCTCGGGCGATGCCGCCTTCCGTTACATGAGCTGCACGCCTGGCGTGCAAAACCTGTCCGGTTCCGGTCAGGAAATGAAGCCGAATGCGTAAAGCAGCGGACCGGCTGCCAGCACGAATTCGACCAGCGCCGCCAGACTGCCGTAGAAGCGCCCGCCGGTCGGTCCGCCCTTGCGTCCGCCCGCATCCGACATCATCGAAATGAAGCGCCCGAACAGCGCAAACGCCCACACGGTGCCCAGCACCACCCAGAGAAAAGGCTGGGCAAAGATGAGGCATCCAAGCCCCACGCCGAGATAGGGGCCTGCAAGCGTCGCGCGGATGGAACCGTAGCCTTCGGGTCGGCCATTGATCGGCTGGAGGCGCAAGAGCTTCATCGTTATGCCGGGTGCGAAAAGCATGACAAGACCGGCCAGTGCCGTTATGGCCGCAGAGCTCCATGCAAGCCATTCTCCGGTCGTGGCGGGAAGATAGAATTCCATCGCAATTACCCTCGTCGTTTCTTGCCCTATAGCGGAATTTCCGTCGATCTTCCACGCCTTTACGTGTCAGAGAAAGCTTTGCGGATCTATATCCACCTGCACCCTGATCGAGCCTTTTTCCCTTGGCGCAGCCGCCAGCAGCGCACGGATAAACCCTTGAATATCGGCGCGTTTTGTCCCGTGCACCAGAATGCGGAAACGGTGGCGTCCGCGCACAAGTGCCAGCGGCGCTTCGGCGGGACCGAGCACGGAAATCTCCGGGGAGAAAGGTGCCGCGCGCCGCAGCGCCCGTGCATGGTTTTCAGCGTCCGGGCGATTGTCGGCGGAGATGATTAGCGCTGCAAGCCGTCCGTAAGGCGGCAGGTTGCTGCGCTCGCGCTCCTCGATCTCGCGGGCATAGAATGCGTCTGCATCGCCGCTGACGATGGCCCGCATCACCGGATGATCGGGCTGGTAGGTCTGGAGAAGCCCGAGGCTCTTGCGCCCGGTTCGCCCCGCGCGCCCCGTTACCTGATTGAGCAACTGGAAGGTGCGTTCCGCCGCGCGCGGATCGCCATTGGCAAGCCCCAGATCGGCATCCACCACGCCCACCAGCGTCATGTTGGGAAAATTGTGGCCCTTGGCGACAAGCTGTGTGCCGATGACGATATCCGCCTCGCCTTTTGCGATAGCATCGAGTTCCAGCCGCAGCCGCTTCACGCCGCCCGCCATATCAGACGAAAGCACTATGATTCGCGCCGCATCGAATGTCGCCGCCACTTCCTCGGCAATGCGTTCCACGCCGGGACCGCAGGCCACCAGATGATCGAGCGTGCCGCATTCGGGACAGGCTTGCGGAACCGGCTCGTGATAGCCGCACTGATGACACATGAGCTGCCCGCGAAAGCGGTGTTCCACCAGCCAGCTCGAACATTGCGGACACTGGAAGCGATGGCCGCAGACCCGGCACAGCGTCAGGGGCGCATAACCGCGCCGGTTGAGGAACAAAAGCGCCTGCTCGCCGCGCTCCACCGTCTTGCCGACCGCTTCGGTCAATGCGGGCGACAGAAACCGGCCCGGCGGCGGCGGCGAACGCCGCATGTCGATGGTCTTCAGGTCGGGTAGCGCGGCTTCCGCATAGCGTCCGTAGAGCTTGATTCGCTTGTAGCGCCCCTGCTCCGCATTGACCTGACTTTCGATGGAGGGCGTGGCCGATGCCAGCACCACCGGAAAGCCGCTTATATGGCCGCGCACCACCGCCATGTCGCGGGCATTATAAAAAACCCGGTCTTCCTGCTTGTAAGCCGGGTCATGTTCTTCGTCGACAACGATCAGCCCCAGTTCCTTGAAGGGCAGGAACAGCGCCGACCGCGCGCCCGCCACCACCCGCACCGTGCCTTCCGCTATCTGCCGCCAGACGCGTTCGCGGGTGCGCGGTGCAAGATCGGAATGCCATTCGGCAGGCTTTGCGCCGAAACGGTCATGGAACCGGTCGAGAAACTGCTGCGTCAGCGCGATTTCCGGCAGCAGAATCAGCACCTGCCTGCCCTGCTCGATCGCCTTGGCGACCGCTTCGAAATAGACCTCGGTCTTGCCCGAACCGGTCACGCCGTCGAGAAGCGAAACCGAAAACCCGCCTGCTTCCACCGCTTCCGACAGCATTTCAGCCGCAGCCTGCTGGTCTTCCGAAAGGGTGGCGCGCGCATAATCGATGTCGGGCTTTGCCACCACGGCTGGCGGCGGCAGCATCACTTCCTCGAAAACGCCTTGCGCCTTCAGCCCGTCCACGACCGTCATCGAAACCCCCGCCGCATGGGCAAGGCCTGATCTGGTCCAGGCCAGCCCGTCGCGGGCAAGCTCCATCACCCGCGCCCGGGCGTCCGTCATGCGCTCAGGCTCATGGCCGCAATAGCGAAGCCCCGGCACCGACGGTTCGGGGTCGAAGGCGGCAGGCACGCGCAGGACCATGCGCGCCACCATGCCGGGCGGCGACAGCGTATAGTCGGCTGCCCAACGCATGAAGCGCAGCATGTCGCCGCCGACGGGCGGACAATCGAAAACTTCCGAAATTTCCCGCAATTTTCTGGCATCGACGGCATCGGTTTCGCCTTCGCAGACGATCCCGGCCACCTCGCGCGGTCCAAGCGGCACGCGCACGATCGATCCGGGCTGGACGTTCATGCCGGGCGGAACCATATAAGAGTAAGGCCGCTCCGCGGGCATGGGCACGAGCACGGGAACCACCCGGGGGCCGAGCTCTGGAAACAGACCAGAAATGGGGTTTGCAATATCGTGCGAATCTTTCGACATGATCGCGTGACCTTGGCGCGGCTTTGCGCTAAAGAAAAGCCACCTTCCGGGAATTAAATGGTTTTAAATTCCTCAAACCCACCCGCGCTCATTATGGAGGAACGCTGTTATGAAGTTTTTCGTGGACACTGCGGACGTCAAGGAAATCCGCGAGCTCAATGACCTTGGGCTGGTCGATGGCGTGACCACCAACCCGTCGCTGATTGCAAAGTCGGGCCGCGACATTCTTGAAGTCACCAAGGAAATCTGCAGCATCGTCAAGGGTCCGGTCTCGGCGGAAGTCACCGCGACGGATTTCGACGGCATGATGAAGGAAGCCGCCGTTCTTTCCAAGCTCGCCGACAATATCTGCATCAAGGTTCCGCTGACGCTGGACGGTCTGCGCGCCTGCAAGAAGCTGTCGTCGGAAGGCCACAAGACCAATGTGACGCTTTGCTTCTCGGCCAATCAGGCCCTGCTGGCCGCCAAGGCTGGCGCGACCTATATCTCGCCCTTCATTGGCCGTCTGGACGATACGGGCATCAACGGCATGGAACTGATTGCCGAAATCCGCACGATTTATGACAATTACGATTTCCGCACCGAGATTCTTGCCGCCTCGGTTCGCACCGTCAATCACGTCAAGGAAGCAGCTCTCATCGGCGCCGATGTCGTGACCGCGCCGCCTGCCACGCTGAAGGCGCTCGTCAAGCATCCGCTGACCGACAAGGGTCTCGAAGCTTTCCTCGCCGATTGGGCGAAAACCGGCCAGAAGATCGCCTGATCGGCGACCTGGAGCAGTTCCAGCAAAAGCGCGAAGCGGTTTTGCGCAGGATAATGCTTAAATGAAAGGCGGGCCATCGGCTCGCCTTTTTTATTCCAGCACCGTTTCTCCATCCTGCTTGCTCACCCGGATCGGCCGCGCGCCGCATTGCTCGGCAATGGCGCTTGCAAGGGTAGCGGAATGCGTCACCACCCATATCTGGCTGCGCTCGGATGCCTGGGCGATCATGCGGGCAAGCGAGGGAAGCATATCGGGATGCAGGCTCGCCTCCGGCTCGTTGAGGGCGATCAGCGGCGGCAGGCGATAGGAAAGCAGCGCGCCGGCAAGGGCAAGTATGCGGATTTGCCCGTCGGACAATTCTCCGGGCCGGAATATTCGTTGCGGAAAGGCGGGAAAGTTCAGGCCGAAGCTGGCCGTTTCGCCGGGTTCCGGAACATCCAGCGCCGCACCGTCCAGAGCCTCGGCTATCAGCCGGTCGAGGTCGACCGTATCCTGGCGAATATGGACCAGCGTCGCGAAAACGGCAGCAAGATTACCGCCATCCTCATTGAGCATGGCGGCGGTCGCGGCAATGGCAGGCTGGCGCGTCGGCGCATCCCGGTCGCTTCTGAAGCCATGGTAAAAGCGCCAGCTTCGCATCTGCGCGGCAAGATCGCCGATCTCGGGATAATGACCGGATTGCCCAAGCACCGCCAGCGCGCTTTCCGAGCTCAGCAGGCGTGACGGATGCTCCATACGCCGTCCCTCGCCGTCGCGGGCGAAGACAGCCGGGCCGCGCCGACTCATCAGATCGACAGGACGGCGCCCCGTATCGAGGCTCAGTTCCTCTTCCTTGATTTGCGGCTCGAAGCGAAAGGCGCCGGAGACCGGCGGCGGCAGCCCCGCCTCGACACTGTAGACAAGCCGCGATGCCAGCCTTTCATCCTCGAAATGGGCTTCCAGAATGATGCGCGCCGGTTCGCTCTTGCGGCGGTTTCCGCCCCACATGGCCGACTGCATTCCGCCTTCACGCACGATTTCAGTTGAGAAGTTGCCCTCGGCGGCGGCTTTCACCAGTTGCAGGGCGCGATAGAGGTTGGATTTCCCGGCCCCGTTCTCGCCCACAAAAACCGCTACCTGCCCGAGATCGACACGAACGGAACGCAACGAACGATAGCCCTTCGCGGAAAACGAAACGAGACGCATCATTGCTCCCTAAAACACAAAAGGCGGCACCGAGAGTACCGCCTTCCGCCAGATCGGGCCACCCCAACTTAGTGCATTTCCAGCAAAAGCGTGAAACGGTTTTGCGTTCGCAAATGCGGGAAAACAAATGGATGGAGCGGTTCCAACCTTACCTTTAAAACAGCAACCGCTCTATTGGAGCTTCGATATCTTTTGCGCTAAAGCGAGGAAGATCTGTTCGGCCAGTTCTTCCGCAGCGCGCTTGCGCGCATCTCGTTCGGCACGCAGGTTCGCAAATTCCTGACGCGGACGGTCAAAGGAAGCGCCGACCGTGCGAGTACCCGCGGCAAGCGGCTTGCCGTCCTTGTCACGCAGCACGAAATTCGACGTTGCCTTGACGATACCGGCCGATGGACGGCCGGTACGGTCGGTCGTATCGCCAACATCCACACTCACTGCGGCAAGCGTATAGCTTCTCAGGCCAAGGCCAAGCCGATAGGTCGGGTTGGCCGGCTCGCCGGCGCCGCCGCCGAGCAGGAAGATGAGGCGATTGCGGACCTGCTGGCCGAACACGTCGCCAGCCGGATCGATCGCGACCGAAGCAAGCTTGGTGCGCATGTCCGGCGTCACGCTGCCGCCTATGGTTCCACCGGCGCCAGCGCCGGAGGAGTAAAGCGGCTGCACGGTGCATCCAGCCATCAGAACCGCAGCCCCAAGTGCGAAAAACACCACGCGGAGCGCTTTGATTACGGAAAAAAAGCGGTCAGGCAACGACATTGACGATCCTTTGCGGCACCACGATAACCTTCTTCGGCGAGCCCCCGTTGAGCGCAGCCTTGACGAAGTCAAGTTCGAGCACCGCCTGCTGGATGCTAGCTTGATCAGCGTCGCGGGCGATTGTCAAATCCCCACGCTTCTTGCCATTGATCTGCACGGGCAGAACGATCTCGTTTTCCACTACCAATGCCGGATCAAACACCGGCCAGGCACTGCGGGCGGCCAGCGTTTCACGACCGTCAATCGTGCCGCCCAGCGCCGCCAGGCACTGTTCGGCCAGATGCGGCATCATCGGCGCCAGCATCAGGATGAGCTTTTCCGTGGCGTCACGGACAGCGCCCTTCAAAGCGTCGTCCGCATTGCCCGAAGCAACCTGCTGCAAGGGGCCTGCAACCGTGTTGACCAGTTCATAAAGACGGGCAACGCCGCGATTGAAGGCCAGCTTCTCGATATCGTCGCCGACAGCCTTGACCGCCTTGTGCGCGGCCTTGGAAACGGCAAGCGCCTCGCCCTCTGTTCCCGCCTTCGGCGCAACGTCCTTCAACTGTTCGGCAGCTTCCGAGATCAGACGCCAGACGCGCTGCACGAAACGATGAGCGCCTTCGGCACCGGCTTCGGTCCAGATCACGTCACGCTCGGGCGGCGAATCAGACAGCATGAACCAGCGCGCCGTATCGGCTCCGTAGGAAGCGATGATATCATCCGGGTCGACAACGTTTTTCTTCGACTTCGACATCTTCTCGATGGAACCGATTTCCACCGGTTCGCCCGTCGAAAGCAGGGTCGCGCTGCGCTTGCCATCGCTTTCCTCGATGCGGATATCGGCGGGCGCCACCCACTGGCCATTGGCCTTGTAGGTTTCGTGCACGACCATGCCCTGCGTGAACAGGCCCTTGAACGGCTCATCGATGCCGACATGACCGGCAACCTTCATCGCGCGGGTGAAGAAACGCGAATAAAGCAGATGCAGGATCGCGTGTTCGATGCCGCCGATATACTGGTCGACCGGCAGCCAGCGGTCGGCAACCGCGCGATCCGTCGGCTCGTTTTCCCATGGCGCGGTGAAGCGCGCATAATACCACGACGAATCGACGAACGTGTCCATCGTATCGGTCTCGCGCCGCGCATCGCCGCCGCATTTCGGGCACTTCACATGACGCCATGTGGCATGACGGTCGAGCGGATTGCCCGGACGGTCGAACTCGACATCGTCCGGCAGCTTGACCGGCAGATCGGCGCGCGGCACCGGATTGACGCCGCAAGCCTCGCAATGGATCATCGGGATCGGGCAGCCCCAGTAGCGCTGGCGCGAAATGCCCCAGTCGCGCAGGCGGAACTGCACCTTGCGGCTTGCCTGCGGGCGATTGCCGAGAGTGGTCTTTTCCAGACGGTTTGCCACTTCGTTGAAGGCGGCTTCCGGCGAAAGCCCATTGAGGAAGCGCGAATTGATCATCACGCCGTCATCTGTATAGGCCGTATCGCCGATGCTGAATGTCGCCGCATCCTCGCCCTTCGGCAGAACGACAGGTGTAACCTTCAGCTTGTATTTATTGGCGAAATCCAGGTCGCGCTGATCGTGCGCCGGGCAACCGAACACCGCGCCCGTGCCATATTCCATCAGGACGAAATTGGCGACATAGACCGGCAGCTCCCAGTTCTCGTCGAACGGGTGCCTGACCTTCACGCCAGTGTCGAAGCCCTTCTTCTCTGCCGTTTCAAGCGCTGCCAGCGACGTGCCCTGCTGATGGCATTCCTCAATGAAACCGGTGAGCGAGGCATTGTTTTCAGCGAGCTTCTTCGCCAGCGGGTGATCGGCGGAAATCGCCACGAAAGCCGCGCCGAACAGCGTGTCGGGGCGGGTCGTATAGACTTCGATTTCCGAGAAACCTTCCGGCGCGGTCTCGCCATCCAGCGCGAAGCGAACCTGCAAGCCTTCCGACTTGCCGATCCAGTTGCGCTGCATCAGGCGAACCTTTTCCGGCCACTGGTCGAGCGTGTCGAGACCGGCCAGCAATTCCTCGCTGAAATCGGTGATCTTGAAGAACCACTGCGTCAGTTCGCGCTGTTCGACCAGCGCGCCCGAGCGCCAGCCGCGACCGTCCACCACCTGCTCATTGGCAAGCACGGTGTTATCGACCGGGTCCCAGTTGACCTTGGAGGTCTTGCGCGTCACCAGACCTTTTTCGAAAAGGTCGATGAACAGCATCTGCTGGCGATGATAATATTCTACGTCGCAAGTCGCGAACTCGCGCGACCAATCGAGCGAAAGCCCCATCGATTTCAGCTGGCTGCGCATGGTCGCGATGTTCTGGTAGGTCCATTCCTTGGGATGAACCTTGTTCTGCATCGCCGCGTTTTCCGCAGGCATGCCGAACGCGTCCCATCCCATCGGATGAAGCACGTTGAACCCCTTGGCGCGCTTGTAGCGGGCAACCACGTCACCCATCGCATAGTTGCGCACATGACCCATATGGATGCGCCCCGACGGATAGGGGAACATTTCAAGGACATAGTACTTCTCGCGGCTGTCGCCATTGTCGGTTTCAAAAGTCCGGTCTTCTTCCCAGACTTTCTGCCAATGAGCTTCCGCCACGCGCGGATTATAACGTTCGGCTGCCATGACCGTATTTACTCGTACGAAGGTGATGCAATAAGGAGAGTCGATATTTAATGGCGACCTTCACCACGTATTGGCGAAAGCGTCAACCTTTTGCGGATGAAAAGCCTGAAAGCGAGAGTTTCATGTCGGATATCGTAGCGAACCTGAACACGGTCAAGGCCGCAATCGCCCAAGCTGAAAAGGAAGCACAGCGCGATGAGGGCTCCGTTACGCTTGTCGCGGTGTCGAAAACCTTCGACGCGGATGCCGTCCGTCCCACGCTCGATGCAGGCCAGCGCGTCTTCGGCGAAAACCGCGTGCAGGAAGCGCAAGGCAAGTGGCCGCAACTGCGTGCGGATTATTCCGGCATTGAACTTCATCTCATCGGCCCGCTGCAATCCAACAAGGCTGCCGATGCCGTCGCCCTTTTCGATGTTATCGAAACCGTCGACCGCGAAAAGATCGCCGCTGCCCTTGCCGATGAAATCAGGAAGCAGGGCAAAAGCCCCAAACTCTATGTGCAGGTGAACACCGGCCTTGAAGAACAAAAGGCTGGTATTGCGCCGAAGGAAGCAGTCGCCTTTGTCGAACGCTGCCGCAAGGAACATGGCCTCGCCATCGAGGGGCTGATGTGCATCCCGCCTGCGGACGAAAATCCGGGGCCGCATTTCGCGCTTCTGGAAAAGCTAGCGCGTGAAGCAGGCGTCGAAAAGCTCTCCATGGGCATGTCGGGCGATTATGAAACCGCCATCGGCTTCGGCGCGACATCGGTGCGTGTCGGCTCGGCAATCTTCGGCGGGCGGAGCTAGGCTGTAGTGACGAATTCATGGTTCGGTGTGGCTTTGAGCCGTTGGAATGAGATTTACATCAAAGGGTATCAGAAGCCTATTCGCCCCACGAACCCCAATTTCGGGGTTCGTGAACTGCGAAAAAATCAGCCGCAAAATACACGTATCACGGTCGATTTCGGATTGGTGACCGACTCGAAGGCTGTTCCACTATGGACAAAGTTCAAACGGGTCGGCGTATCGGTAGCAACGCGTTCTTCCCGCCCATAATGTCGTGAATCTCCGGGTATTTTTAACTTGTTCGTGGCAGAGGAAGGACCACCGACCAGTTTCTGATATTGTGAGGCACCACAGGCATCAGACGTAGCACTGGAGGCTAATTGGGATGAGGGCGATGTTGTACATGCGCTCAAAAAAACCAGAGCCGAGCATATGGATGCGAATAGAAAAGGCTTCAATATTATCTCCTGCCAGATGGAATAATCTCCACATCCGGCACTACCAGAGGTAGAGATTATTGTCACTTCCGCAGTTGTTGAAACAACCGGGCAAAGTCTTTTTTGCAAGAATTTTGATGAAGGCCATGCGGAGACAGCCGACAGGCCGTCTTTTCCCGGAATGACATCCCGGCCAAAACGTGCCGGTCGGTTGCCCTATACGTCTGGCCCTGACTTGCGATGGCCAAACTAAATACTAATGCAGGACGATCTCGCCCTGCACGTTCCTCCAGTCCGAGGGGCCGAGCAGCCGGAAATGCGTGTAGCTGACCGAATGCAACGGCCCGTCGATTTCCCTGTTCCAGAACTCGATGAAATGATTGAGCACCGGAAAATCCGGCGCGAGGTCATAATCCTGCCAGACGAAAAGCTGCAGCAGATGCGGATGATCGGGCAGGTGGTAGAAGACCTTCGCCGTCGTCAGACCGTAGCCGGCAAGTTGGAGTTCGAAGGCTGATTTCGCATTCAAAGCGGACGTCGTCATCGCGATTTCCCCTTTTTGTGAAGAGCCATATTGCAAGGCTCCTGATTAGAAGATAATCTCTCAAAATGGTTTTTAAACTGTAAAAACAATATATTAGCAACAATCGACAGCGAGTGCTGCCAGCCGCCCTTCCCTACGATGCGTCATTGTGGATCATGGACGCGCCGATTGTCTAATTTACCTTGCCCTCGATGGAAGGTAGACAGGGCACCCGATGGTCTTGCCATTCTCGGCAGGCCGTCTCATCCGGCGGGAGGTGCCGGGCAGTTTTGGGTGCATTATGCGAGCGGGACACGGCTGTCCGGTTCGCGGAATGCTGAAGGAGGAAATCATGTCGGAAAAGCTTTACCCGGTCCTTGCCGAGGCAAAGAGAAACACGCTCATCGACAACGCAACCTATCTCGATTGGTATCAGGAAAGCGTGAGCGACCCGGACGGCTTCTGGGCAAAGCACGGACGGCGCATCGACTGGTTCAAGCCCTTCACCAAGGTCAAGAACACCGATTTCAATGGCGACGTCTCCATCAAATGGTATGAGGACGGTGTCACCAATGTTTCCTATAACTGCATCGACCGCCACCTGAAGAACCGTGGCAACGAGGTCGCCATCATCTGGGAAGGCGACAATCCGTATATCGACAAGAAGATCACTTATCGCGAACTTTATGAAAACGTCTGCCGTCTGGCGAATGTGCTGAAGAAGCACGGCGTGAAGAAGGGCGACCGCGTCACGATCTACCTGCCGATGATCCCGGAAGCCGCCTATGCGATGCTGGCTTGCGCGCGCATCGGCGCGGTGCATTCGGTCGTCTTCGCCGGTTTCTCGCCGGAGGCGCTGGCTGGCCGTATCGTCGACTGCGAATCCACCTTCGTCATCACCGCCGATGAAGGCGTGCGCGGTGGCAAGCCGGTTCCGCTGAAGGAAAACACCGATACCGCCATCGACATTGCCGCCAAGCAATATGTCATGGTCAACAAGGTTCTCACCGTGCGCCGTACCGGCGGCAAGGTAAGCTGGGGACCGGGCCGCGATCTCTGGTATCATCAGGAAGTGGCAAGCGTCGAGCCCACTTGCGATCCGGAACCGATGAACGCGGAAGACCCGCTCTTCATCCTCTACACTTCCGGTTCCACCGGCAAGCCGAAGGGCGTGCTGCACACCACCGGCGGCTATCTCGTCTATGCGTCGATGACGCATCAATATGTCTTCGACTACCATGACGGCGACATTTACTGGTGCACGGCAGATGTGGGCTGGGTGACGGGCCATTCCTATATCATCTACGGCCCGCTCGCCAACGGCGCGACGACGCTGATGTTCGAAGGCGTGCCCAACTTCCCCGATCAGGGGCGTTTCTGGGAAGTGGTCGACAAGCATCACGTCAACATTTTCTACACAGCACCGACGGCCATCCGCGCGCTGATGGGTGCGGGCGATGAATTCGTCACCCGGTCGTCGCGCTCGACCTTGCGCCTGCTCGGCTCGGTCGGCGAGCCGATCAATCCGGAAGCCTGGGAATGGTATTACAACGTGGTTGGCGACCAGCGCTCGCCGATTGTCGATACGTGGTGGCAGACGGAAACCGGCGGCATTCTCATCACGCCGCTGCCGGGCGCGACGGACCTGAAGCCCGGTTCGGCAACACGGCCGTTCTTCGGCATCAAGCCGGAGCTCGTGGACAATGAAGGCGCGGTCGTCGAGGGTGCTGCGGACGGCAACCTCTGCATCATCGATTCGTGGCCGGGCCAGATGCGCACGCTTTACGGCGACCACAAGCGCTTCGTCGAAGCCTATTTCTCGACCTATAAGGGCAAGTACTTCACCGGCGACGGCTGCCGCCGCGACGAGGACGGCTATTACTGGATCACGGGCCGTGTCGACGACGTGCTCAACATTTCCGGCCATCGCCTCGGCACGGCGGAAATCGAATCGGCGCTCGTCTCGCATCACTCGGTTTCGGAAGCTGCCGTTGTGGGCTATCCGCATCCGATCAAGGGACAGGGCATCTATTGCTATGTCACGCTGATGACCGGCGAGACCGTCCATGACGAAGAGGCTTTACGCAAGGAACTGACCCAGCACGTGCGCAAGGAAATCGGCCCAATCGCCACGCCGGACAAGATCCAGTTCGCGCCGGGCCTGCCGAAGACCCGCTCGGGCAAGATCATGCGCCGCATCTTGCGCAAGATCGCCGAAGACGAGTTCAGCGCACTGGGCGACACCTCGACATTGGCCGATCCGGGCGTCGTGGACGACCTGATCGAAAATCGCCAGAACAAGAAATGACAAACGAAAGGCCGGGATTTCCCGGCCTTTCTGCTTTGAAAGCACACCGCCCTCCTCATCCTGAGGAAGCGTCCTGAGCTTGCCGAAGGACGCTGTCTCGAAGGATCAGGAATGAAGCAAACCCTCGTCCTTCGACACGATGCTGCGCACCGGCTCAGGATGAGGGCGTTGCAGGAAGTTGGATGGCCGCTAAAAGTTTGCTGAGATTTTCGTTCCTGCATCCCAAACTTTTTAGAAGTCTATCGACCGTCCCTTGATCTCCCAGTCACCATAACGGGCCGGATCTTTTCCGCCGCGACCGCCAATTTCGCGCGGTGCTTGCGCTTCCTTTTCGGCGGCGCGGCGCGCTTCGGCTTCCTTCAAGGCGCGCTGGGCCGCGGGCGGCAAGTCTTCAAACGTGCGCTTGTCCACATTTTCCGGGGCTTCGGTTGCGTCGGTTTTTTCGCTCATCGGTCACATTCCTGTTGGCTGCATCTGCTCCCATTATTGAAGCGAAGCCTGTTCATACCCATCATATAGGCAGAAAGGCTTGCCGTGCAAAACCCTTGCGAGGGCGCGCGGCTCAAGATTTGGAGACCGCCACGGATGAATATGACGAAAACTGCCATGCTGATCGCCCTCATGACGGTCATGTTCATGAGCATCGGCTATTTGCTGGGCGGCGGAGGCGGCATGATGATCGCGCTTGTGATCGCCGTCGCCATGAACCTGTTCGGCTACTGGAACTCCGACAAGATGGTGCTGCGCATGTACAATGCGCAGGAAGTGGACGAGCGCAGCGCGCCTGATTACTACCGCATGGTGAGCGGCCTTGCCGCCAATGCGGGCCTGCCGATGCCGAAGGTCTATATCATCCACGAAGACCAGCCGAACGCCTTCGCCACGGGCCGCAACCCGGAAAACGCCGCCGTTGCCGCGACGACCGGCCTGCTTAACCGGCTTTCGCCGGAAGAAGTGGCGGGCGTGATGGCGCATGAGCTGGCGCATGTGCAAAACCGCGACACGCTGACCATGACCATCGTGGCAACGCTTGCCGGTGCGATCTCCATGCTCGGCAATTTTGCTTTCTTCCTTGGCGGCAACCGCGAGAACGGCAACGGCATCATGGGCGTCGTCGGCACGCTTCTCGCCATGATCGTCGCGCCCTTTGCCGCCATGATCGTGCAGATGGCGGTGAGCCGCACCCGCGAATATGCCGCCGATAGGCGCGGCGCGGAAATCTGCGGCAATCCGCTATGGCTGTCGTCGGCGCTGGGCAAGATCGCGCGTGGCGCCAAGGCCATCCCGAACGAGGAAGCCGAACACAACCCGGCAACCGCGCATATGTTCATCATCAATCCGCTGAGCGGGCGCGGCGCGGATAATCTTTTCTCGACCCACCCGGATACCGATAACCGCATTGCAGCGCTTGAGCAGATGGCTGCCGAAATGGGCATCCGCTCCGCCGGAATGGCGCCGCGTGCCGCTGCCCCTTCCCAAAGCACCGGTCCATGGGGTAATGCAGGCGGCAATAGCAGTGGCGGTTCCGGCTATCGGGGACCGTGGTCGTAAATAAAGAAGAGTAGTGTGAACGATAAAAAAGCCGCGCCGAAGCGTGGAAACAAAAAGCCGCAGAACAACTACGCCGCAGACCTGCGCCCCGGTCTGGCGGCGCGTTTGTGTGCGGCGCGCCTGCTCGGTGCGGTGATCGAGAAGAACACCTCGCTCGACGGCCTCACCGACAATACCCACGGCCACCCGCAATATCTGGCGCTGGAGCCGCGCGACCGCGCGCTGGTTCGCGCCATTCTGGGTTCTGCGCTGCGCAATCGCGGCAGCATCGAACGCGCCATCAACAAGCGGCTCGACCGGCCATTGCCGGAAAATGCTGTGGCGCTGAAACATCTTCTGCACGTCGCCATCGCCCAGATTTTCTATCTCGACGTTCCCGACCATTCGGCGGTCGATCTGGCGGTGGAAGCGGCAAACAACGATCCGCGCAACCGCAAATATGCCGGTCTGGTCAATGCGCTGCTGCGGCGTCTGGCGCGCAACAAGGAACGCGCTCTCGCCCACACGCTTGAGCCCGAAACCAATGTGCCGGAATGGTTCGCCAAAAGCATCGCCGACGCCTATGGCGCGGAAAAAGCCGCAACCATTCTCGCCATGCACGCCTATGAGCCGCCGATCGATTTCACGGTCAAGGGCGATGCGAAGGCATGGGCCGAGAAGCTCGGCGGCGTGGCGCTTCCCAACGGTTCGGTGCGCCTGCAAACGGTCGAAGGCAATCTCACCGACCTGCCCGGCTTTGCCGAAGGCGACTGGTGGGTGCAGGATGTGGCGGCGAGCCTGCCTGCCCGCCTGATGGGCGACATCAAGGGCAAACGGGTGGCCGATCTCTGTGCCGCCCCCGGCGGCAAGACGGCGCAGCTCGTGCTTCAGGGCGCGGATGTGACCGCGCTCGACCTTTCCGAAAACCGCCTGAAGCGTCTCAACGCCAATCTGGAACGGCTCGGTTTCAAGGCGAAGACCGTCGCCACCAATCTGATGGATTTCCAGCCGGATGAATTGTTCGACGCCGTGCTTCTGGATGCGCCCTGCTCGTCCACCGGCACGGTGCGCCGTCACCCGGACGTGCCATGGACCAAGACGCCGCAGGACATTGCCAAGCTTGCCGAACTTCAGGGCAAGCTTCTGGCGCACGCGGCCACGCTGGTCAAACCCGGCGGCGTGATCGTCTTTTCCAACTGTTCGCTGCATCCGCTCGAAGGCGAGGAAATGGCGCGCAAGGCGGCGGAAAATCCGCTGCTGGAGCCATACCCGATCACGGAGCAGGATTGTCCCGGTCTTGAAGGGCTGGTGACGGCAGAAGGCTTTTTGCGGTCTACGCCTGCAGACCTGCCGCCGGATCGTTTTGACGGCAATCCGCAAATGGCTGGCATGGACGGCTTCTTCGCCGCCCGCTTCAAGCGCGTATAAAACCGCTAAATAAGTGTTTTCGCATACCGGACGCGCTTCCGTCCGGTATGGTTAACGCTCGATTCACCATTTCAGTACAATTGTATCAAAGGAAACCGGCTGTTCGATTTGGCCGCAGCAGAATGACAAACGATACGGAGAAAGACCGGGTGGCAGTCGCCCTCAGCGAAACCCCGCACCTTTGGGGACTGGCCGTTGCACAGGCGTGGCGCAAGTTCAGCCGCCGTCTGCGCATGGGGCCGCTTTATCGCTGGCGCTTCACCGGCTTTACCCCGGACCGCATTCTGATCGCCCCGCCAGACCTGCGCGTCGCCGACCCGCAGCTGGCGCAGGAATTCTATCATGGCCGCTTTGCGCTCGCCGGTCGTCTTGTCGAAACCGGCGGATTGTCGCCTTTTGCCGTCGAGCCGCCGACACCGGAATGGGAGGCAGCCCTTCAGAGTTTCGGCTGGCTGCGTCATCTGAAAAGCGCCAACAGCGAACTGGCAACCGCCAATGCGCGCGCGCTCGTCGATGACTGGATGCGCATGTTCGGCAAGCGCATCGGCGGTCTTGCCTGGTCGCCGGAAGTCACCGCCCAGCGCATCATCGCCTGGCTCCAGCATTCCAATCTCATTCTGTCGGGCGCCGAACTCCCCGCCTATCGCAAATTCATGCGCTCACTCGCCATGCAGGTGCGTTACCTGCGCACCGTCGCCGCCGCCATGGATGACGGCGAGGAACGCCTGCGCGCCCGCATCGCTCTTGCCTTCGCAGCGCTTGCCTTGCCAGTTTCGCCGCCGACGGCCCGCGCCGCGCGGCGCAATCTGGAATATGAGCTGAAGCGCCAGATCCTGCCCGATGGCGGGCACATCTCGCGCAATCCCGTTACGGTGCTGGAACTTCTGGCCGATCTTCTGCCGCTCCGCCAGACCTATGCCAACGGCACCGAATCGCCGCCCAAGGCGCTGATCGAAGCCGTTGAGCGCATGTTGCCGGCACTGCGCTTCTTCCGTCATCAGGATGGCAGCCTCGCGCTTTTCAACGGCGTTGGCCCGACAATGCCGGAACGCATCATCTCGGTTCTCCGCCACGACGAGACCGCCGGATCGCCGCTCACCCATGCGCCCTATTCCGGCTATGAACGGCTTTCGATGGGGTCCACCACCATCATCGCCGATACCGGACTGCCGCCGCCGGTGACCGCATCGCGGGATGCCCATGCGGGTTGCCTCGCCTTTGAAATGTCCTCCGGGCGCCAGCGCTATATCGTCAATTCCGGCATCGACCGTTTCGGCCCGCCGGAATTTCGTCCCTTGGGCCGCTCGACGGCTGCGCATTCCACCGCCACCATCAACGACACGTCCTCGTGCCGTTTCAGCCTCAATGCGGGCCTTTCCAACATGATCGGCACGCCGATCATTGCAGGCCCGACTCGCGTGCAGCGCGACCGGATCGAGGAAATGGGGCGGCAGGGATTTGTTGCCAGCCATGACGGCTATGCGCGCCTGTTCGGCATCTATCACGAACGCCGCCTCGTGCTGTCGCATAATGGCAGCGTCATCCAGGGCGCCGACCGCTTCTATCGCGGCGATGGCCGTCCGTTGAAGGCCAACGGGCGCGACAATATTGCCGTCCGCTTCCACCTGCATCCCTCGGTCGATATTTCCTTCGATGAGAACGGATTGATCGTCCTGTCAGCGGATCGCGACGACACCTGGGTCTTTTCCTGCTTTGAAGTTGCGCCGCAACTGGAAGATTCGATCTTCTTTGCCGGCTTCCGCGGCCCCGTGACATCGAAACAGATTGTGCTCTCCTTCCCGGCTTCCGACCTGCCGGAAGTGAACTGGCAGTTCAGCCGCGTCGCCCTCGGCAGCTACGTATAAAGTTCAAATTGGTCTTTTGCGGTAGGATTCTCGGCGCGCCTGTGTTACGGCGAGCCGTCCACTTTCCTGAACGCATCCGTTTCAGCAACGAAGAGACCAACTCCCTATGGCTGTCAGCTCCAAGCATATTCCCGCTCCCGATCTTCATCGGGTGCGCCGCGCCCTCCTTTCCGTTTCCGACAAGACCGGCCTGATCGATTTCGCCAAGGCGCTTCATGCGCAAGGCGTCGAAATCCTCTCGACCGGCGGCACCGCCAAGTCGATTGCCGCAGAAGGCATTCCGGTGAAGGACGTGTCCGAAGTCACCGGCTTCCCGGAAATCATGGACGGGCGCGTCAAGACGCTGCATCCGGCAGTCCATGGCGGCCTGCTCGCCGTGCGCAACGACCCGGAACACGTCGCGGCCATGGAAGCACACGGCATTGGCGGCATCGATCTCGCCGTCATCAATCTCTATCCGTTCGAGGAAGTCCGCTTCCAGGGCGGCGACTACGACACGACCGTCGAGAATATCGACATTGGCGGCCCGGCGATGATCCGCGCTTCCGCCAAGAACCACGCCTATGTCGCAACGGTTGTCGATCCTGCCGACTATGCCGACGTGGTGGCCGAACTGGAAAAGCATTCCGGTTCCCTGCCGCTCGCCTTCCGCAAGAAGCTTGCCGCCAAGGCCTTTTCGCGCACGGCAGCTTATGATGCGGCCATTTCCAACTGGTTTGCCGAGGCAATCAACGAAGAAACGCCGGTCTATCGCTCGGTCGCAGGCAAGCTGCATTCCGTCATGCGCTACGGTGAAAACCCGCACCAGACGGCTGGCTTTTATCTCACCGGCGAAAAGCGCCCCGGCGTCGCCACCGCGACCCAGCTTCAGGGCAAGCAGCTTTCCTACAACAACATCAACGACACCGATGCGGCTTTCGAGCTGGTGGCCGAGTTTGATCCCGCCCGCACCGCAGCTGTCGCCATCATCAAGCACGCCAATCCATGCGGCGTGGCGGAGGCGTCCACCATCAAGGAAGCCTACCTCAAGGCGCTCGCCTGCGATCCGGTTTCAGCCTTTGGCGGCATCGTAGCGCTTAATAAGACGCTCGATGAGGAAGCAGCCGAAGAAATCGTGAAAATCTTCACCGAAGTCATCATCGCACCGGATGCCACCGAAGGCGCTCAGGCCATCGTCGCCGCCAAGAAGAACCTGCGCCTGCTCGTGACCGGCGGTCTGCCGGACCCGCGCGCCAAGGGCATCGCCGCCAAGACGGTTGCCGGTGGCCTGCTGGTCCAGTCGCGCGACAATGGCGTGGTCGATGACCTTGATCTGAAAGTCGTCACCAAGCGCGCGCCGACCGAAGCCGAACTCAACGACCTCAAATTCGCCTTCCGCGTCGGCAAGCATGTGAAGTCGAACGCCATCGTCTATGTGAAGGACGGCGCAACGGTCGGCATCGGCGCAGGCCAGATGAGCCGGGTCGATTCGGCCCGCATCGCAGCCCGCAAGGCCGAAGATGCAGCCGAAGCAGCCGGTCTTGCCGAACCGCTCACCAAGGGCTGCGTGGTCGCTTCCGATGCGTTCTTCCCGTTCGCCGATGGTCTGCTCTCCGCAGTTCAGGCTGGCGCAACTGCTGTCATCCAGCCCGGCGGCTCCATGCGCGACGACGAAGTGATCGCCGCTGCCGACGAACATGGCATTGCCATGGTCATGACCGGCATGCGTCACTTCCGCCACTAAATCCTTGTGAGCCACACATTTATCGAGGCCCCGGAACCAACCGTTCCGGGGCCTTCGTTTAGATCGGTTCTGATCCTAGCGGAATCCCGGAACCGATCTATCTCTTTGTTTTTTCGCATTATCCTACGCAAAACCGCTTCGCACTTTTGCTGGAAATGCTCTATTTTGAGTTTCATATTCTTTCGTTTACATTCGTTTCGAACAGATTTGGAGGAGCCCGCCCCATGACGCAGTTTATCGGTTCCATCGACCAGGGAACCACGAGTTCGCGTTTCATCATCTTCGACAGGCAGGGCGATATCGTCGCCAGCGACCAGCGCGAACACGAGCAGATTTATCCCAAAGCGGGCTGGGTCGAGCACAATCCGGTGGAAATCTGGCGCAACACGCAGCACGTCATCGCCGCCGCGCTCAGGAAGGCAAATCTGAAGCCGGGCGACATAGCTTCCATTGGAATCACCAACCAGCGCGAAACCACGCTGCTCTGGGACAGGAAGACCGGCGCGCCGCTTTATAATGCAATCGTCTGGATGGATACGCGCACCGACGAGCTGGTCGCCCGTTACACCAAGGAGGGCGGCGCGGACCGCCTGCGCGAAAAGACGGGCCTGCCCATCTCCACCTATTTTTCCGGCCTCAAGCTGCGCTGGATACTCGATCACATTCCGGGAGCGCGTGAAAAGGCCGAAGCGGGCGATGCGCTTTTCGGCACCATCGACACATGGCTGGTCTGGAACCTCACCGGCGGCACTGAGGGCGGCATTCACATCACCGACGTGACCAATGCCTCCCGCACCCAGCTTATGGATCTTGCGACGCTGGAATGGGACGCGGATACTCTTCGCCTGTTCGATATTCCATCAGCCTGCCTGCCGGCAATCCGCTCTTCAAGCGAGGTCTATGGCGAGATCACCTTGCCCGCGCTTTCCGGCGTCAAGCTTGCAGGCATTCTGGGCGACCAGCAGGCAGCGCTCTTTGGGCAGGCCTGTCTGGAACCGGGCGAAGCCAAGAACACCTATGGCACCGGCTGCTTCATGCTGATGAATACCGGCGAGAAACTGGTGCCCTCCAATTTTGGGCTACTGACCACGGTTGCCTACAAGCTCGACGGCGCCAAGCCGGTCTATGCGCTGGAAGGGTCCATCGCCATCACCGGCGCTCTGGTGCAATGGCTGCGCGACAATCTCGGCATCATCAAGAACAGCGGCGACATCGAAACGCTGGCGCGCACTGTCGAGGACAATGGCGACGTCTATTTCGTTCCGGCTTTCTCCGGCCTTTATGCGCCGCACTGGCAGGATTCCGCACGCGGCATCATCGCTGGCCTCACCCGCTTCGCCAATAAGGGCCACATCGCGCGCGCAGCACTTGAGGCAAGCGCCTATCAGGTGCGCGAAGTGCTGGATGCGATGGTGAAGGATTCCGGCGTCGAGATCACGGAACTGCGCGCCGATGGCGGCATGACCGTCAACGAGCTTCTCATGCAATTTCAGTCCGACATTCTGGACGTGCCGGTCGTGCGCCCGAAAATCATCGAGACGACGGCGCTGGGCGCCGCCTATGCGGCGGGACTTGCCGTCGGCTACTGGAAATCGACGCAGGACATCGTGGAAAACTGGCAGGTGAGCCATCGCTGGCACCCGCGCATGTCAGCCGAGGAAAGCACGCGCCTGTTCCGCTCGTGGGAAAAGGCCGTGCAGCGTTCGCTGGGCTGGATCGAATAAAGGCCGCGTTCCGGCCCGTCACAACGGGCCGGATGAAAGCGGCTTGTCAGCGGGATAGGGCGTTATCGCCGCCAGATAGAGCCCAACGGCAAAAAACAGCAACAGCACCGACATGCCGAGCGCCGCCGACTGGCTGAGAGCGGTGATGGTCGCCACCAGAAACGGCCCGAGAAAGCTCGTCGCGCGTCCCGCCAGCGCATAAATGCCGAAATAGCGGCCCGATTCCTCCGGCTTGATGCTGCGCGCAAACCACGAGCGGGCGGATGCCTGCACGGGGCCGAGCGCGGCGCCGATCATCAGCCCGTAGACCAGAAACACCTGTTCCGAAACCGTCGAGAACAGTCCTTTCGTCTCGGCGTGGTCAACCGGTACAAGACCCAACAGCAGGGAATCCGCTTTGGTGGAAACGATGCCGAATGAAGCCACGAGCAGCAGCACCAGCGATCCCATTACAATAGCTTTCGAACCGATCCTTGCGTCAAGGCGCGCGGCAACGAGGCAGCTCAGGATCGCCGACACATTGGTGATCATGCCGAAGAGGCCGATTTCGTTGATGCTCCAGTGAAACAGTGAAGCGGCATAACCGGCCCCGAGAGCGACAATGGCGTTGAGCCCATCCTGATAGACAAGGCGGGCGGCGAGAAAGCGGGCAATGCCCGGACGCTTTCGCACTTCCCCCAGCGTCGATCTAAGTTCAGCCAGACCGCTGCGGACCGCCTGACGCAGCGGCTCACCGCGCGCCTGATCCGGCGTGAACAGAAACATCGGCATGATGAACACAAAATACCACAGCGCCGCGATAGGCCCGGTGATGCGGGCATCCTCGCCGCTGGCCGGATCGAGCCCGAAGAGCGGCGGAAGCCCGATCAGCGTCTTGCCGGTCTCGGGCGACGCCGCCAGAAAGACCACGACGAAGATCAGCACCAGAACCCCGCCCAGATAGCCGAGTCCCCAGGCCAGATTGGACACTTTGCCAATCTCCCTGGCGGCGACCAGCCGCGGCATCATGGAATCGTTGAAAACGATGGAAAATTCCGCCGAGACCATCGCGATGCTGAAGGCCAGAAGCACCCAGAACAGGCTTGCGCCCGGCACCGCAAACCACAGCGCCAGCAGGCCCGCGATCTTCAGGACCGCAAAGAAGCCGATCCATGGCTTGCGCGAACCGGTCTTGTCGGCAATCGCCCCCAGAACGGGCGACAGAATGGCGATCACGAAGCCCGCGGCGGCAAAGCCATACCCCCAGGCGACCTGCCCCGCTTCCGGCGTATCCGCCATGCGGGAGATGAAATACGGACCGAAAATGAAGGTTACAATGACGGTAAAGAACGGCTGTGCCGCCCAGTCGAAAAATATCCAGCCCCATACGCCACGTCGCGAGACATGGCTGCGGACAGCCACAAGCTGATCGCTCAATTACTCTTTCCTCCCCCACGCCCGAAGCTGCTTCCGGCGATAGGCACCATGCGCCTTTGGCGTATGAAAACAATCCAACCCCATACATTTACGCGCAGCGCCTTCCAAAAACCGGCTTCGATTTTCGGGGCGGATGCGCGCGGACCAGCCGAGCCAATCGGCTGTTTCATTCCTCCAATGTACGGGATGAATTTCAGACCCAAATCATATTAGCCCGAACTTATATCCATAGAGGAAAGTTGCAAAGGAAATAAAAAGGGCGGCCGAGGCCGCCCTTCTAAAATCAGGTGGTTCGTGTTTCGGCAGGATCGCCGGAACCGGTCCAACTATTTGTTTTGCCGCATTTTCCGGCTTTTCTACTGCGCCAGATCGGACATCAGGCCGGCCGCAACCGCCAGTCGCGAAACGGTCAGGTCGCCACCTTCCGTCAGCGCAACCATGCGGTTCCTCACCTGCTCGATGCGGGCGCCATCGGCTGCAAACCAGGCTGCCGCCGGGTCCTTGTCCTTGGCAAAACGCTTGAGCGCCGCAATGGTGATGCCGCGTGCGGCCTGCGTGATCGTATCGCTTGCCCGTGACAGCGCCAGCCCGTCATAATAATCCGTGACGGGGATAGCGCGTGCGGCTTCCTCGATGCGGCCGATGCGGAAGGCTTCCGAAACGCCGAAATAGGTCTTGGCGGTAACCACCCGGTCGGCGCCGGCCAGATGCGCGATCAGCGCAATGTCCGGCATGATGCCAGCAAGCTGGAGATTGGCAAGACGCTGTGCCAGCTTTTCCGGCGCGCCCATTTCCACGAAGGCGGCCTTGTCGGTCTGAAGCGCGCTCTTCAGATATTCGGGCATCAGCCCGTCGAAACGCGGCTCCAGTTCGGCGCGGGCGCGGGTGATCGTATCCACCAGCTCCGTCAGGTTGGCGCGGGTCGTGTCGTTGCGCAGCACCCATGCCGTCGTCGCCTGCAGCATTTCGCCGACCAGATGGTAGAACTGGTTCTGCACGTCGCCCGGCACCTTGTTATCGAGCGCATCGATGGCGTCATAGATCGTGTCGATATCGAAACCGTCGCGCACCGCCACATAGGCGCGGACGATATCGGCAGGCGACTTGCCGGTCGTATCGGCCAGACGGCTGATGACGGTGATGCCGCCGCGATTGATGACATCGTTTGCGAGCAAGGTGGCGACGATTTCACGGCGCAGGCGATGGCCGGAGATTTCCTCCGCATAGGTCTTCACCATGCGCTTCGGGAAATAGCCCATCAGCAGCGACTGGAAGTAAGGCTCGTCCGGAAGCTGGCTCGCCACCAGATCGTCACAGAGCGACAGCTTCGCATAGGCCAGCAGAACCGCCAGTTCCGGGCGGGTGAGCGGCTGGCCAGCCTTCTGGCGCTCGATCAGCATGGCGTCGGACGGCAGGTTCTCCACCTTGCGGTCGAGAAGCTTGCGGGCTTCCAGTTCCGCCATGAAGCGCGCCTGATAGGGCAGTTCCGCCAGTCCCTGACGTTCGCTCAGCGAAAGCGCCAGCGGCTGCAGATAGTTGTTGCGCAGGACCAGCGCCGACACATCGTCGGTCATGCTGGTGAGAAGCTTGTCGCGCGCCGGGCGCTTGAGCTTGCCCGAACGCATGGCGGCAGCCAGCGCGATCTTGATGTTGACCTCGACGTCCGAGCAGTTGACGCCTGCCGAATTGTCGATGGCGTCCGTGTTGCCGCGACCGCCCGACAGTGCATATTCGATACGCCCGCGCTGGGTCACGCCAAGGTTTGCGCCTTCGCCGATCACCCGCGCGCCAACTTCCGAGCCGGTGATGCGGATCGCATCATTGGCGCGGTCGCCTACCTGCGCATCCGTTTCGGCGGACGAGCGGATATAGGTACCGATACCGCCAAACCAGAGGAGATCGACCTTCGACTTCAGGATCGCCGTCATGATTTCCTGCGGTGTACCGGAGGTCTTGCCAAGGCCGATGGCTTCGGCCGCTTCCGGCGACAGCGTAATCGTCTTCTGGCTGCGGCTATAAATGCCGCCGCCAGCCGAAAGCTTGGAGCGGTCATAGTCCTGCCAGCTCGAACGCGGCAGCTCGAACAGACGCTTGCGCTCGGCAAAGCCGTCCGCCGGAACCGGGTTCGGATCGATGAAGATATCGCGATGGTCGAACGCCGCCACCAGACGGATCTGTTCGGAAAGCAACATGCCGTTGCCGAACACGTCGCCAGACATGTCGCCCACACCGGCAACCGTGAAAGGCTCGTTCTGGATATCCATGTCGAGTTCGCGGAAATGCCGCTTCACGGCTTCCCACGCGCCGCGCGCCGTGATGCCCATGCCCTTGTGGTCGTAACCGGCGGAACCACCGGACGCGAACGCATCGTCCAGCCAGAAATCATGCGCCTGGCTGATGGCGTTGGCCGTATCGGAGAATGTGGCCGTGCCCTTGTCGGCGGCAACGACGAAGTAAGGATCGTCATTGTCATGACGCACGACTTCCGCCGGCGGCACGACATGGCTGTCCTCGATATTGTCGGTGACCGACAGCAGCGTGGAAATGAAGATCTTGTAGGCATCGCGACCGGCTTCGAACACCGCATTGCGGTCGCCGCCGACCGGCAGGCGCTTCGGATAGAAGCCGCCCTTGGCGCCAACCGGCACGATCACCGCATTCTTGACCTGCTGCGCCTTCACCAGACCCAGCACTTCGGTGCGATAATCCTGTGCGCGGTCCGACCAGCGCAGGCCGCCGCGGGCGACCGCGCCGAAGCGCAAATGCACGCCTTCCACTTCCGGCCCATAGACGAAGATTTCGCGATAGGGGCGCGGGTCCGGCAGGCCGTCGACCAGACGCGGATCGAGCTTGAAGGCGAAGGTGACGCGCGGCTTGCCCTCGGCATCCGGCTGATAGGCGTTGGTGCGCAGCGTCGCCTCGATCAGATTGCGGAAACGGCGCAAAATCTGGTCGTCATCGATGCTCGGCACGCCCAGGAGCGCGGTTTCGATGCCGTCGACCAGCTTCTTTTCAGCCGCATCGCGGCGCTTGGCCGACGGGTTGAAACGCAGGTCGAACAGCGAATAGAGGTCGCTAGCGATTTCCGGGTAGCGGTTCAGTGCTGCCGCGATGAAGCCCTGCGAATAGGCGATGCCCGCCTGTTGCAGGTAACGGCCATAGGAACGCAAAATCATGATCTGGCGTGCCGTCAGCCGCGCGGTCTGCACCAGCGCGTTGTAGCCGTCATTATCGGCCAGACCGTTCCAGACATTGCGGAACACGTCTTCCAGCATCTCGCCATCGTCGGAAAGATCGACGGGCGCACCATAAGCGTTCACGAGCTGCATGTCGTGAAGGTAGACAGGCGCGCCATCCTTGCCCGCATTTGGCAGGTCGATGGTCTGCTCGCTGACGACGCGGAAACCCATGTTTTCCAGAAGCGGCACGCGTTGCGACAGCACGACCGGCGCGCCGTGGTGATAGATCTTCAGCGAAACCGCATCGGGACCATCGGTGCGATAGCGATAGAAGTCCACGAAAAGCGGAGCTTCTGCGCTCAGGCCGGCAATGCGCTCGGCATCGACCAGCGCTTCCGGCGCCGTGAAGATTTCGCGGTAGGATGGCGGAAAGCTTGCAGCAAGCGCAACGGTCTTTGCGTCAGCGCTGTCGGAGCTTTCGCGCACCGCATCGTCCCATGTGCGCACAATGGCGCGCACTTCAGCTTCCAGCGCTTCCCGGTCCACATGCGGCGTGGAGCGCTCGTGACGGCGGATGACAAACTGAACGCGCGTCAGGCCGTTCTGCAGGAAGACGGGGTGGAACTCGAAGCTGTCGCCGCCATAGACGTCGACCAGATAGTGGCCGATCTTCTCGCGCACGACCGAGTCGTAACGGTCGCGCGGGATATAGACCAGCACGGTCGCGAAACGGCCAAAGCGATCGAGACGCGGCACGGCGCGAACGCGGGGACGTTCGCCGAGCGCCAGGATCAGTTCGGCATTGGCCGTGAGGCTTTCCACATCGATCTGGAAAAGCTCGTCGCGCGGATATTCTTCCAGCACGTTGATGAGCGCCTTGCCCGAATGGTCCTCGCGGTTGAAGCCCAGATGCTTGATGACCGCATCGGCCTTGGAGCGGATGAACGGGATGCCCGCGACTGAACTCGTATAGGCAACCGAGGTGAAAAGGCCGACAAGGCGCAGTTCGCCGACGGCTTCACCCTTCTCGCCGAATATCTTCACGCCGACATAATCGAGATAGGAGCGGCGATGCACCAGCGAAAGCGAGTTCGCCTTGGTGACGATGAGCGGCTCGCCGCCGTCGAGGAATTCCGTCACCTCGCGCGGCGTCACCGTGTCGTCGTCATCCTTGCGCAGGACCCGCACTTCGTGATCGTTGAGGATGCCGAGCGTTTCCTTGACCGGAACCAGTTCGCGCTTGTCGCCCTTGCCCTTGAAGGTCAGCTCGCGAAGGCCGAGGAAGATGAAACGGTCGTCGCGCAGCCATTCCAGAAAGGCGATCGCTTCCGGCATGGCCGGATCGCCCGTCATTTCGTGAACCCGCTTGTAATCGGCAATGGCGCCGTCGAGGCGCTTGAGCATCGGCTTCCAGTCGCTGACGGCGGCGCGGACCTGTCCGAGCACGCGCTTGATGGCGGCGGTCAGGGCGGCCTTGGCCTGCTTGTCGAGGGCCGGGAGATGAATCTGCACCAGGCTGACGCGCTCGACGCCCTTGGCGGGCGCAAGCTGCGATGCTTCGCCGAGAATGACCAGTTCGTCCTTCTCCCGGGCAATATCCAGCACCGGATGCACGACCATGAAAATCTGGCTGGCATGATCGTTCAGCTCACCCATGATGGAGTCGAGCAGGAACGGCATGTTGTCGTTGACGATGGTGATGACGCTCACCGGGCGACCATGGCGTTCGATGCCGTTGTCGACGCTGATGATGCTCTTGCCCTTGCGCCAGGATTCAAGCGCCGCATAGCCGTGACGGGCCGAACTGTCGAGAGCGGCGGCATCGTAAGCGGCCAGATCTTCTGGCGGCGCCCATTCGAAGAGAAGCTGCGAGAAGGCCGTAAGCGCCTTCGACTTTCCTCCCTTCTTCTCCTCCTTGCCTGCCTTGGAACCCTTAACCTTGCTCGACCGATCCTGCTTTGCAGTCACGTCGGATACTCCTGTCATGATGGCAATGCGCGCCAAACTAGCAGATTGGGCACCGGATTCGATGGCAATTCGCTGAAAATAACGAAAAATTTCCCGGAAAGTCAGAAAAACAGCATTTAATCCATTTAATTTGGAACAAAACTTCGAAAACTTCCTGCGAAATTTCGGATTATGCCGGAGGAATTCTCCACGCCCCCCACGAAACCTGCCAGAGGCGCGAAGCCGTGGGTCGGTTTCGCCGCATTTCAGACTAAAGTTGCAGATGATTCTGATGAAGAATGAAGTGCTCAGAGCTCGATCAGGTGATCGTCGAGTTCATTCACATTGTCCGGGCCTGCCGGGAAATGCTTCTCCAGCAATAGCCCCGCCTGACCGATTGCCAGCACAAAACCTTCGGCCACCTGCGCCCGCGATGCATGATGGATGAGCGTTGCGACAATCGCGTTCCACTCGTCCTGTTCCACACGCGCGTGGATGCCCGCATCGGCGATCACCTCGGCATAATGTTCGGCCATGGAGACGAAGAGCAGGATGCCGGTGCGGTTCTCGGTGATATGCACATTGCGCGCCAGAAACTGCTGCACGGCATTGAGATGCGCGCGCTTGTAGCGGATGCGGCGCGGCACCAGCAGCATCCGGATGGCCGGAAAGACCCAGAGCACCAGCATTGCGGTCAGAAACGCCGCCAGCACCGCCAGGCCGAACATGGGCAGGCGGATATCGAACCAGTACCAGTGCGCGAGAAAGGCCGCGACCACCGCGGCGACCAGAATGCCGCAAGTCGCGACGAAGCCCGCCGCAAAGAAATAATCGTCGCTGGAACGTGCTAGAACGGCATAGATCTCACCGGCGGTTTCGGCTTCCGCCTTGCGGATCGCCTCGGCGATGCGGGCATGGTCCTCGGCGCCAATCAGCGTGTGATGCTTCATCGTTGCGTCTCCCTACCAGCTGCCCGAGGCGCCGCCGCCACCCGATGAGCCGCCACCGCCGGAGAAACCGCCGCCTCCCCCGCCGGACGACCAGCCACCGCCGCCGCCCCAACTGCCGCCACCCCTGCCACCGGAGCCGCCGCCGCGATTGTTGTAATCCACGACCATGCCGAGCCACTGATACTTGCCCGGCCCGATCTTGCGTCCGAAAACCGGCGTCAGGATCGCCATGCCGAAACCGCCGAAGAAGATCAGGCACCAGAAGGTGATGAAGACGACGAACACCCAGTCGACATCGTCCGAGCTTGACTGCACATTGCGCTTCGCCCGCGCTTCAAGCTCCGCCGCATCGCCGGACAGCACCGAAAGAATGCCGTCCACGCCCTGCACGATACCGTTCGAATAATTGCCGGTGCGAAATTCCGGAATGATGGTGCCATTGATGATGACGCTTGAAAGCGCGTCGGTCATCACGCCTTCGAGACCATAGCCGACCTCGATGCGCACCTTGCGGTCGTTGGGCGCAACCACGAGCAAGATGCCGTTGTTTTCTTGGCTCTGTCCCAGCGCCCAGGCGCGGAACAGACGGTTGGAATAGGTTTCGATGTCTTCGCCATTGAGGCTTGGAACCGTCACCACGACCACCTGATCGGACGACTTCGCTTCGAAATCGGCAAGCTTTTGCGTCAATTGCTGGCGCTCAGCCGGATCGATGATCCCCGCCGCGTCCACCACGCGGCCCGTCAGGGCCTGCGCGGGCTTCGGCGCGTCCTGCGCCAGCGCATTGTTCAGCGCCAGAACGCTCGAAAAAATCAGGAAAGCGAGCGCAAGCAAATGTCGCGGCCAAAAAAGACCGCGACGATCACGCAAGAGTGCCGCACGCGCCATAAATCGCGCCGTCAGTTGAAGTTGACTTTGGGCGCGGTCTGGCTGCCCGCATCGGCGCTGAAGCTCTGCATGGGCTGCGCATCGCGATACCATATCCATGTCCAGATCATCGTCGGCATGGTGCGCAGCGACGTGTTGTAGACACGAACCGCCTCGATATAGTCGCGGCGCGCCACGGCGATGCGGTTTTCGGTGCCTTCAAGCTGCGACTGCAAGGCAAGGAAGTTCTGGTTGGCTTTCAGGTCCGGATAGCGCTCGACCACCACCATCAGGCGCGACAGCGCGCTCGTCAGGTTGGCCTGATTATCCTGAAACTGCTTGAAGAGTTCGGGATTATTGAGCGTTTCAGGCGTGATCTGCACCTGCGTCGCCTTGGCGCGCGCCTCGATCACCGCTTGCAGGGTTTCCTGTTCGTGAGCGGCATAGCCCTTCACGGTCTCGACCAGATTGGGCACGAGATCGGCGCGGCGCTGATACTGGTTCTGCACCTCGCCCCAGGCGGCCTTCGCCCGTTCCTCATTGGTCGGGATCGTATTGAAACCGCATGCGGAGAGCAGCGGAACCAGAACGATGAGACCAAGAGCGATGAAAATGCGGCGAAAAGAGAAAGAAGTGGCAACCGTCGCAGCCGACATGGACTTCTCCTGAAAAGGGCGCTTTGCCAAGCGCCGGGGGGACAAATTCGTCACCCGCACCTACGTGTTCACGCAAATGCGAGCCGTCAAATCAATAAGATAAGCGATTTTGGCGGCGCGTCCAGCCCATTCAAAATGGCGGATTAAAAAGAAAAAGCGACGGATTGCTCCGCCGCTTTCTCAAAACACAAACTGCGCGAAAAAATTATTCGCTTGCAGCTTCTTCAGCCGGAGCAGCAGCGGCTTCTGCGGCGGCTGCGGCAGCTTCAGCAGCCTTTGCAGCGGCTTCTTCTTCAGCCTGCTTGGCCATGGCCAGACGTTCCTGCGCCTTCTTGCCCGGCTCACCCTTGGTCGGGTTGCTGCGGGCCGGACGCTTTGCAAGGCCAGCCTGATCGAGGAAGCGCAGAACGCGATCGGTCGGCTGTGCGCCCTGTGCAATCCAATGCTGGATGCGGTCGGCGTCGAGCTTCACGCGTTCGGCGTCCTTGGCCAGCATCGGGTTCCATGCGCCAACGGTTTCGATGAAGCGGCCGTCACGCGGGCTGCGGACGTCGGCAACGACGATGTGGTAGTAAGGACGCTTCTTGGAGCCAGCGCGGGCCAGACGAATCTTCAGAGACATTTTTTCTTTCCTTTAGACAATTGCTTCGCCCGGGATGGCCGTGGCAAAACGGGTTAAGCTATCGATATAGCTATTGTTTCCCGCCGTGATTGGCGGCGGTATGCTCATGATGCCGAATGACTTCCTTCACGATGAAGTTCAGGAATTTTTCAGCAAAATCGGGATCGAGGTTGGCGTCGACTGCAAGCGCGCGCAGACGTTCCACCTGACGCTTTTCGCGGGCCGGATCAGCCGGCGCGAGACCGCGTTCAGCCTTCAGAACGCCGACAGCCTTGGTGCAGCGAAAACGCTCGGCCAGCATATGGATCAACGCCGCATCGATATTGTCGATGGAGGCGCGCAGTGCCAGAAGTTCAGCCGGTGCAGTATTCTGTTCGTCGCTCATGATGCTCACTTCTTCTTCGGCAGCCCCGGAAGGCCGCCACCGAGACCGGGAAGCTTGGGTCCGCCCAGACCGGGCAGACCGCCCGGAAGTCCGCCGCCGGGAAGACCCGGCAAGCCGCCGCCTTTCGTCAGGCCCGCTGCTTCCGCCTGCTTGGCCAGCGCCTCAAGCTGCTTGGGGTCCATCTTGGAGAGATCGGGCATACCGCCCATTCCACTCAGACCGCCCAGCCCCATCTTATTCGCGAGACCGCCCATCATCTGCTTCATCATTCCGCCCTTGCCCTTGCCCATGACTTTCATCATGTCGGCCATCTGGCGATGCATCTTGAGAAGCTTGTTGATGTCGGCGGCAGTGGTGCCGGAACCCTTGGCGATGCGCTGCTTGCGGCTGTGCTTGAGAATATCGGGATTGGCGCGCTCGGCCTTGGTCATGGAACCGATGATGGCGAGCTGACGGTCGAACACCTTGTCGTCGAGACCGGCGGCTGCCACCTTGTCCTTCATGCCTGCCATGCCCGGCATCATGCCCATGATGCCGCCCATGCCGCCGAGCTTCTTCATCTGCCTGAGCTGATCGGCAAGATCGTTGAGATCGAACTTGCCCGACTGCATCTTCTTGGCCATCGCGGCGGCTTTTTCCGCGTCGATGTTTTCGGCAGCTTTTTCGACCAGCGAAACAATGTCGCCCATGCCGAGAATGCGGTCCGCGATGCGCTTGGGATAAAACTCCTCAAGCGCATCCATCTTTTCGCCGGTGGCGATCAGCTTGATCGGCTTGCCGGTGATGGCGCGCATGGAAAGGGCGGCACCGCCGCGTCCGTCGCCGTCCATGCGGGTGAGCACAATGCCGGTAATGCCGACGCGCTCATCGAAATTGCGCGCCAGATTGACGGCGTCCTGACCGGTCAGGCTGTCGGCGACGAGCAGGATTTCATGCGGATTGGCGGCCTTGCGGATATCCGCCATTTCCACCATCAGCGGCTCGTCGATATGCGTGCGGCCCGCGGTGTCGAGAATGACCACATCGTGCGCGCCAAGCTTTGCCGCCTGCACGGCGCGCTTGGCGATTTCCACCGGCGACTGGCCGGCAATGATCGGCAGCGTGTCGACGCCGGTCTGGATGCCAAGCTGGCGAAGCTGTTCCTGCGCTGCCGGACGGCGCGTATCGAGCGACGCCATCAGTACCTTCTTGCGCTGGCGCTCGGTCAGGCGCTTGGCGATCTTGCCCGTGGTGGTCGTCTTACCGGAGCCCTGCAAGCCGACCATCATGATGACGACGGGCGCAGGCGCGTTCAGGTCGATGGATACGCCCTCGGTGCCGAGCATCTCGACAAGTTCGTCATGGACGATCTTGACGACCATCTGGCCGGGCTTGATGCTTTTGAGGATTTCAGCGCCAACGGCCTTTTCCCGCACCTTGTCGGTGAAGGAGCGAACCACTTCCAGCGAAACGTCGGCCTCGATCAGCGCGCGGCGCACTTCGCGCAGCGCCGCCGTCACGTCGGCTTCTGAAAGAGCGCCGCGTCCGGTCAGGCCGTTCAGGATGGAGCCAAGACGCTCCTGAAGTGATTCAAACATCGAATTTCCTTTTAATCCGAGAAGAGGCTTATGCTTCGTCAGGGATAAATCGTCCCGTGGCTCTGCCAGTTCAAGAAGCAACCAAAGCGGTACAGCACCCGAGGGCGCATCGCGCTGTCGGATGTGGACCTCCGGGATCGCTTTATACCATGACGGGTCCCGGTCGGTGGCTCGCGTTCTGAAGATCGCGGATAGATTGGTGCAGGCTTTAAGGCGATCGGCCCGCAATGTCAAGCAAAAGGCCGGAATACGCTGAAACCGGCCCCTGTTTCCCTTGGGCGCATCTCGTTCCGAAAATCGTTTCACACTTTTCCGGATGCGCCCCTGAAACAAACCGGGGCCGGTTTCACGTTCGATTGCGTTTATTGTGCCGCGACACCGGCCAGCGGATCGCCGATGCCCAGCACATAAAGCCCGATCATCAGCAGCGTTCCCGCCAGCACCACATAATAGATCGTGGGGATGACGGTCATGCGCAGGGTGGTGCCTTCGCGCCCCAGCAAGCCGACAGTCGCCGAAGCCGCAACCACGTTGTGGATCGCGATCATGTTGCCCGCCGCAGCACCGACCGACTGGCCGGCAACCATCAGCGCACCGGAAATGCCGAGCCCTTCCGCCACGCCATATTGGAACTGGCTGAGCATGAGG